>OFMN01000546.1_pt1 | contig 33196 bp, 40 predicted proteins | sample 1541791 | NCBI WGS metagenome assembly OFMN01 (sample SAMN04209248, study PRJEB22552) | human gut metagenome | biome: gut; material: feces | host: Homo sapiens | place: USA: Oklahoma
GTATGCTGCCCTTTCCTTCGGGTTTCGGGGGGCATATCGGATAACTGTAAGCTGGGCTGAATCAGTATTTTGTGGGCTTCGGCCCACAGAATCCCCATCAGACGTCAGTCGGTTGGGGTAGTTCAAGGAATACAAAGATTTTAAAATTAAAATATTACCGCTTACCTGTCTGGAAAAAGATCCTTTAAATGAAGAGGCATATCTGGATACAGATGTAAGCAATCTTGCTGAATCAATGAAGAATATAGGTTTCTTTGGAGATCTTGTAGCATACCCGATCGAAGGAGAAAAATACCGGATCGAATCCGGGCATCGTAGATATGACGCAGCTATGCTTGCAGATATAACAGAAGTTCCTGTCTTTAAGTTAAATCCGAAAATGCAGTCCTTAGCAGAGAGTGGAAATTATTCATGGGCGATTTTAAGCCAGGCAAGTCAGCTTAATGATTTCCAGCAAAATATGCTATACAGAAAGATTACGATGCAGGGCAGTATTCAATCTGCTGTTTCGGGTAATTGGATCAAAGACGAGATCGATAAAGCGAAATGTATAAAAAAGGATTACGTGTATTCTGTATACAGGGAAGAAAAACCAGATCATCCTGAAGTTAAAGAAAAAAACTAAATTCCGTCATAAAGACGGATATAAAAGGATAGAAAAAAGCTATGATTTTCTGAAATCTGCTTTTGAAGATGATTCGATCATTAAGGCGAATCGTCTTGAGGATTGTTTATCCATCCTGATTGAGATGCAGGATAACCTTAATGATTATATTACTGAGATCAAAAAAAAAATAGAATAATGATTTTTCCATAGAATAAAAAAAGATCTTCCGAATTTATCAATCGGAGGATCTTTTTTAATTGATGAAATTGTTACAATCAGAACCGGGTTCCGATAAAAAAGTGAATTCGAATTCACTTTTTTATCTGTCGGTTCATGCAGCAAGACTCCAGATACCGCGGCTTTCGGATACAAAATCCGGATACATCTGGAGTACCTGTCTGACTTTATCCTTCCAGTGTGGATTGGAAAGAGCCTTCGCATACCCTTCCACTTCTCTGTAGATATTTGAAAGGGATGATGCTCTTCCAAGCTTTTTGAGTACCGCAAAAACAACATCCCGCCAGGTTGCGGATCTGCTGTCCCTGATATCCAGTTTCTTTTTGAGTGGAATCTGAAAATCGAGGATATAAGGAGCAAGCTTTTTGAGTACGAGAATATACTCATGTACGATCGGAACAAAGTTTTTGGAAGAATAACTTCGACCTCCAGAACATGTATTGTGCTGCATTTTAATGAGCACCTGTTCCAGTCCGCCTGGTTTTACGATGTCTGTTAACATGGAATGCAACCCGTTTCTGCGTACATCCCCCATTAAGATTCCCATTCGTGCCCCACTCTGTAAAGAGGCGAAATATTTCATAACGATACCGTTTAGGGTTTTCATAAATGTTTCCCATGGCATCTGCCCCAGGTCACATTTTGATAATTCACCACTTGGGTCCGGATACATAGAACCGGCATAGGGGATCCTGATCTCAGCTCCATATGGCGGATGCATAAATAAAAAGTCGGCATCTGTAAACTGTATCGGAACTTCATCTGTCACTGCGTTTACGCATAAGATCCCGGGGCGTACCGGCGTAGGATTTAAGTCCGCTCCAACATAATCAATTTTCATATCTTTGGCTACATCAAAACCTGTCCCTGATCCGGCAAATAATTCTGCAAATTTTTTGACCTTATACTTCCAGATCAAGAATGCCTGATACCAGCCAGAGCAGTTCCCCCTGTATTTTTGATCTCCCCATGGTCCTCTGTCTGGAAACGACAGTACCGTACTGTCGTTCTCCATAAGTCTTGCAATAATTTCATTTCTGTTCATAATTTTCTCCTTTCGTTGTTGTTTGCAACATAAAATGAAATTATTATAGACAAAATAAAAAAAGAGATAATGCACTGCATTATCTCTTTCGATCAGAACCCGGTTCCTATTTAATTTGCAAAGCGGTTCATTAATACTTCTATCTTTTCAGAAATGATCTTACTCAGATCTTCCAGCTCGTTGATCGTTTGTTCCAGATCCTTCTCTGGAATCACATATTCATCTTTTAATACCTCTGTTAATTCAGAAGAGTATTTTTTGATCTTTTTTGTGGCAACCTTTGGCTTGATATAACCAGCTGCTTTAGACTTTGGAGCGTTTGCCTGTGTAACTGCTTGGCCCTTGTTATTTTCCTGGTCTATTTTTATCTCTTCCTGCTTTAATTCCCTGCATTTTTTGATGATCCATGCTTTTGTAACCGATTCCGGTTCATTCTGAATATCACATACAAGCTCTTCCTGCTTTTGATCAGAAAGAGTTACAGCATCTGTGAGTGCAGTCCAGGAATATTCTTTGGAAGCGGCCATTTCCTGCAGTTTTGGAATTAATTTAAGAAGAGTACGATATTTTGTTATCGTTCTTACATCCAGACCCATGAACGCACTGACTTTCTTAATAATGTCTCCAGATTCAATTAAATTTCCATCTTCATCTTTATCAAGCAGGTCGTTTTCTTTTTTATATTCATATTCATCTCTAAATGTATAATACAGATTATCTGCGACCCTTGCCGTAATGATGGGATTTTTATCCCTTTCTAACAGGTTCGCCCCAAAGAGACGTCTCTTTCTTTCATACTCTGTTTTGGGAGGTACGGTTTCCAAAACAGGTATTGTTTCTATTCCTGCTTTTCTTGCTGCAAGTCTTCTTCTGTGACCGGATTCAATACGGTATTTTCCTCCTTCAATCGGATATGCAAGAATAACACCCTGGAAACCGTATTCTTTCATTACTTCCGCCAGATTATCTATTTGGTATTCACTGCCGTATACAGTGATATTGTCAGGATCATCCACCAGGTCTTGATCCCTTAAGAAGCGTAGCTTGACTTTCTGGGATTCCGGAAGTTCATCCGTATTCATATCCTGCGTGATGTCTGAGGAATATTTTTCAGACCTTTGTGCAACCATGGCCATTGTGGAATTTCTGCGCAGGTTTTGTTTTGCGTATCTAGCCATGCTGTTCAACCTCCTTTATCCTCTGTAAGATCTCTTTTGCAAGGTCCTTATAATTTTTAGCAATTTCACTTCGTCCTGCACTGATGCAGACCGGTTCTTTATATGCCTCCGCAGCTGTTGTTGTTGCATAATCATATTTGATTGTTGTTTTAAAGAAACGCATTGCCTGTCGCATTTCTTCTGTCATACTTTCAGTATACTTTTCTTTCTGATATCCTTTGTAGAGCTGTGTCTGGGTATAAAAAGCACCAAGACGAACCAGGTTCTTATTATCAAAACTATTAATTGCCTCTTCACAACAGTCAATGATATCGTTGTATGCAAAGAGACTGGATTCCTTTCCAAGGTGGAGAGGGGCAATCAGATAATCAGATGCCACCAGATACATCATTGTCACAAGGCTGTTCTGCGGAGGAAAATCGATAAAGATATAATCATATTCATCCTCAGCTTGGCTTAACAGTTTTTTTACGCTCTCAATGTCATTTATTTCATAACAATCCATTTCCCGGCTGCCAAGTAATACATCAAATTTACAGCTTACGGTTTTAAATCTGTTCCCGAACTTTCTTTTCGTGGATCGTTCGATTGTTCGGATGGCATTAAAAATAGGTATTTTATCTTCAAGGACGGTGTATAGATTTTCTACACCTGGTTTTGTTCGGCCCTGGCTCAAAATACACTCACTTGGGTCAATCCCAATCTCTATATCAAGTTCGTCAGAGAAAAAATATTGAGTAAGGTTCATCTGTGAGTCCCCGTCTACAAGGAGGACTTTTTTCCCTAAAAGAGCAAACTCTGCCCCTAAGTTCAACAGGCTGGTCGTCTTACCGACACCGCCTTTTCTATTGTATACAGCAATTACTTTTGCCATAATTTTCTCCTTTCCGTGTCCTTTTGATCATTTGTTATTATGACACATACAATTTTAAAATTCAATAATATTGACAATTTCTATTATATGAATTTTTATTTTGGCATGTTTTCACACGAAAAAAATGTTAAATCGGAACCGGGTTCCGATTAAAAATGGCGGTGACATAAGCATCTGCTAAAAAATATTTTGAACTTTCATTTCCTTTTATGTCTTCGGATTCTGACATATTCACTCTATTTCTATATAAAAAATGAAAGATAATAATTTGAGATCCTACGATAAATCAAGTATATCATGACGGTTTATTCGACTTAATTTGAATTATTAAATTGATGTTATGATATTTTGATAAATCGGAACCTGGTTCCGATCACATCAGAACATACATTCAGGCCAGAGCAAGGCAGAATACTGCAATCAGAACCCGGTTCCAATTGTGTAAATATTGATTTTTTGAAAAAGATATAGAGAATTGTATAAGAGAAAAAGAGTAATAGCGTATGATTATTTTAAATCGGAACCTGGTTCTGATTTCTAAATAGAACGTTAAAGAAATATTTCTTAAGAAAACACAGATCCTATTAAATGAGAACCCAGTTACGATTGTACCAAAACATATATTCAGGTTAGAGCAAGACAAAATACTACAATCGGAACCGGGTTCCGATTGTAGCAATTTTTTCAGAAACTCGAAATATGATAACCACATATGCCACAAGGATGAAAAACCATGGTTTATTAAAAGGAATCAGGACAGTAATCAGAACCCGGTTCCGCTTGAAATAATGATGCTTTAATTATCTAACTACATTTCTTTAAAATATCAGTTTTCATAATTATACCCCATTTTACATTTTCTAAACATAATAAAAAAGAAAGGAGAATAAAAAAAATATCACGTAACCTACTATAAAATCCATGAGAAGAAATAACTACTGTATCTTGAACTAAGAAAGCGAAAGAGAGCCTTCTCAAATCCATCCGCAGCAGAATGGAAAAGTAAATTAAAACATCAATAAAAAGAAAATCTAAAATACGGAGGAAGAAAAAATGAACAACGAATTCAAGTTAAGACTTTACAAGAAAACAGGTCCAGAAAAAGGTAATCTGGATAAGGAATTATTCTATGATTCCGCAAAAGAGCTGTGGACAACGTACAAGTTTCTGTTACGTAAATCTGATTATTCTATTAATCTTAACCGAGCTCTCTACCCAACTATCTGGGTACGGTCAGGAGAGGAAGACTGGACAAGATATTGTGAAGCTGATTTCGCAAAATTCTTCCTTGGAGGAAAACGTCAGATTGACATTATAAGCGAGAATATCAAATATACAGACGAACTGTGTGTGGATCTGGAAAAAGAAATCATAGAAGCAGACTGGGAACTATGGATTGATGTCGACCGCTATTTTGGAACAGATACAGGTTCTGATGATGAAACCTGGATCAATTTTTACACTTACTGGCATTCTAATGGAAGAGTGACGGCGGTGTATGAAATTGACAGCGAAGAAACATCAAAAGTAATTGACTGGCCGCTGACCGATAAGGAAGAGGAGTTCTTCTTATTAAAAATGGAAGAATACGCCTTAAAGAAGGAGCATTGTTCATTAGAGAATCTGTTTCAATTTGAGAAGGAACATGATGCACTCTGGGATGATGCAGGAACATCCGATTCCTATTTGCATAAAGTTGGATACAACTTTCTTTTAAGAACGAACTATGAAAGATGGGACGGAACAGGAGAGATGCCGGTTACATTCAATAAAGAATATTATTGTACATATCGAGCCGGAATCCCAGGAGGAATACTGAGACTGTCTGTGACAGAGGATAACAGTGAATGGAAATATGTTATATCCTGTATAGGAATACGGCCCACCGGGGAAGAGATAACCAAAACAGAAAGTATTCCAATAAAAGCAAATAATGATGAATTGGAATATGGATTGAAAAAACTGATTTCAGAATTCAAAGAAACATTTTCGGAACAGCTCTATTGCTACAAAGGAGTAAGTTATCCAGTTGGGCCATTAACGAAAGAGGCAGTCTGCAGATATAAGGACGACAATAATTACATCCGCGGAATTGTCAAAGTAGAACTCTCTGATATGATCGAGAATGACCTTGATGGATTCCTGGACCTTATCTCGGAAAAATTGACAGGAAGTCCGTTACTGATGGATATCGGGTATGAACCGGTAAGTGTATCGGAGGAAGGATTATACCTTCTGGTATCAGGGGACGTATCAGAAATTTGTGATGAAGAACAGGATAACGGGGAGGATGGAAATGAATAATGAAACAGTAAGAAGAGCCTGCCATGCGATCGGAATGGATAATAAGAATCCCTTTTACAAGTATGGAGAGAAACACTTCATTTCCTACCGAAATTACTCTGTTTCGAGCAGACTGGGGGATGAATACTTTGACAAACTGGAATCTGAAGGACTTGCAGAAGCAGACCGTGGAAAGCAGTCAGTTACCTATTATTTGACAGAAAAAGGATTCCAATGGCTGGAGAAGGAATGTGGCATGGTGATCCATACCAAAACCCGACCGGAAAAAGAATACTTATTAAACGAGGACGATGAAGACCAGATCAAAGAGATCTGGGCCTGGCTGAAAAAGAAAGAAATATATGTTTCTGAGTTTCCGGAAGAACTTGATGTTGCCATTTGGCTGGATGCTGATGCAATGGAACCGTTCTTCGAGAATTTCGGAAATGATGAGAACCCGGTTCCTGCAAGGATATATCAAAACGCTGTTCTGGTATTGTTTTCGGACATTCTTGATTTTAAAGTGATGGGTAAACAGATATGGTCATTCAGACCTGGTGGAATGAGAGAGGAGTGGTAATTTTTTTAGGAGCCTGTTGCGGCTCCTTTTTTTGTGCGCATAAAAAAGAAGCCCTGAAAGGCTTCTTCTCGTTTGGACATAACCCGGCTCTTTTTAGCCAGTGATGTATATGGAAAAAAGATTAGCAGATGATACTAAAGTTTCCATCAACGTTTCCGCATGTCTCGTATGCGTAGTTCTGATGGGAACCAAAATCCGCAATCTTGGTGAAATCCTTAACAGAAACGGTATATAAACCGAAATCTCCGCTAAGGGCCATCAAGACTACTTCGTACTCGCATGAAGATGTATTCTTGGCTACGCCAAGAAACTTATACAGAGAGTCGTCCTCTGCACGTCTCACGATACTTCCCTCGCGAATCTCTTCTACTACTTTTTTTCCTGATTCTTCTTTGATTCTAAACATATTTTTTTTCTCCCTTCGTTTTTAAAGATAAAGATAAATTGAAAAAAAATCCCAAAAATGAAAAAGTATAAAAAATCCCTGTCCATTTTTATGAACCGGGTTCTTTTTCCATTTTCTTTTTGTAAATCAAAACGAAAGGAGAAAAAATATGCAAAGATCAAGAAAACAAAGGAGGAATTTATCATGCTGGTAGGAGATCTCGTCTACAACGACAATTTTGACTGCGACTGTAACTACAAGATCTATGACTGTACCGCCGCGGATGCTCATTACAACAGTGGGGCAGCATGTATTTACGACACAGTCAGGGATGGCAACCGGAAACCCCTTGATGCGGTCCTTGATATGCAGGTCCTGTATCTGACAGTGACCGGATGCACCATCATCATTGAAGCAGGGAGAAATCTTTAAGGAGGAAACAAATGAGAAGATATAAAACTTCAAAACGCGGGCTTACCTTCTCCATCACCCCGGATGAACAGTATCATCCGGGAAGCCATTATGTCTATGAGGTAAGAAAGAACTGCATTATCATCAGACCCTCTGAGGAAGGCATGACAGTGTCGAGGAAGAAATGTGGAGAAAAAGAAAAAGCACTGTTTGACATCCGGCAGAAGGATGTCCGCAGAGCCGTATCCACAAGCGACTACCTGGAGATGGAAGTAAAAGAAGACAGGATAGTTGTCAGGTGCGTCAAGGAGGTCAGAAACAGGATCATTTCCCTTGAGGAAGTATTGAAAGAATTCTGCATTTCCAAAGCAACACTGTCGATGGCTGCAGGCCTGGAAGGACAGATTTCTTTTGACGAATATCTGGCATCCATTGCTGAAGACACACAGCTGGAAAATGATCTGAAACAGGTATTTTCCGTCATGTCCCTGTTTTCCGGGGCAGGTATGCTGGACTGGGCTTTTTATAAAGACCCGGCCTTTGAGATACGGTTTGCCTGTGACTATGACAAGGGGGCCTGTGAATCATACCGGCACAATATAGGTAATCATATTTTTCATGGGGATGTAAGAACAGTACATGGAAATGCTGACTCCTATAACCTTATTGTCGGAGGACCATCCTGTAAACCGTTTTCTGCCAGCAACAGAAGGAAGATGGCAGGAGACCACCAGGATGTGGATCTGGTCAATGAGTATATCCGGATCACAAAGGAGAACAGACCGGAAGTATTTGTGATCGAAAACGTCCCTCAGTTTATCACCTGTGAACATGGTAGGTACATGGACAGGGTAATGAATGGGCTGGGGAATACCTATGAGATCACCTCGGCCATAGTCAGGGACACAGATGTCGGTGGATACACATTAAGGAAACGTGCGATCCTGATCGGGTCCCGGATCGGATTGATCCGCCTGCCGGATAAGGTCATCCATCCTGTCCGCACTGTCCGGGAAGCACTTGAAAAAGTGAACCCGGAATGGTTCAACTATACCGATCAGACAGTCAGCCGTCCGGAAACGGTGAAAAAAATGTCCTGTGTCCGCCAGGGACATAATTTTAAAGATATCCCGGAACTAAGGGACAATCCCAATATGCATTCCGACAGGTATTACCGTCTGGATCCGAACAGCCCGTCTCCGACCATTGTCAATTGGAGGAAACTGCCATTGATCCATCCGACTGAGAACCGGACCCTTACCGTAGCGGAGGCTTCCGCACTGATGGGGTTTGATAAGGATTTTCAGTTCCATGGCTCTTTAGACAGCCGTCAGCAGCAATGTGGAAACGGATGTACCCTGGCAATTGGGAAGCTGATCAAGGAAACCGTGAAAAAGGTTTTAGTAGCTTTCCACAATAAAGGGAATGTTCCAGTCATAGATTAAGGAGGAAAACAAATGAAAACAATCATGATGTATCAGTGTGAGAAGTGCAGGAAAGTATACGATTCAGCAAGTCAGGCAATGACCTGTGAGGCAGCACATTACGGATTAACTTTGGAAGAGTACTATCACTGGAGGGAACTTTTAAAAACTGTTAAAGAAGCAGGTGCCATGAACAGCATCAGTAAAAATGAAAGAACGGATAAAGCGTTTGATGATGCAGTGATCCGGCTCGTAGAATTTGAGAAAGAGCATAAGCTGGTCTGACTGCTGGCTTAAAACATATAAGAAAACCAAGGAGGAAAACACATGACTGCTAATTTTAACAAAGATAACCTTAAAGAGGGGATGACAGTATATCTTTTATACACAGGATACGATCTCAGTGTAGGAAAGTATGCTCCCCGAAAAAAATATTCCATCACAGAAGGAATTATTTCTGAAATGGGAAAAAACTATCTCAAAGTAAACACTGAAGGACAAAAATCATGCTTCGGATTTAATGAAGAAACAGGGCAGATCTGGCAGGATCCAAAAGAAAGCGATTCTGTATACGGCCTTGAAATCTACGGCAAAAAAGAAACTGCCAAAGAAGCTGCGATCAGATACAAACTGATCAAAGAAACTTCTGTTTTGATCGGAAGCATTTCCTGTTTACTGGACAGGTATCCTGTCAGGGATTTAAAGATCCTGAACAATTTTGCCAAAATGGTTAATTCAGAAAGAACTTCTCTTGGTCACACCATGGAGGGGTTTCTCGATACACTTCCATCTGATATCAAAGACTCCTTTTATCGGAAAATTTGGGCTGATCATGTATATGAGGATATCAGGGGCATGGACATGAAAGTGTCTAAGGAGAGAGCAAAAAAAGTATCCAGGGATTATGTGGATGGAAGATATGACTGCAACCTTTCTTACTGGGACAATCTCAATAATCTTCTTGAGGAAATTCCGGAGGAGCAGACAAAGCAGGAATGCATAAGCCTTCATGAATGCCTTACCAAAAGACTTCAGACGGAGGTTTCTGCAATCCACAGATGCTCTGCCATAGACATCGATTTCATTAATAATGAAGGAATAGAAGATGAGACACAGATATATGTGTATCATAATATCCTTACCAGGGCAGGAACAAAGGAAGCGGAAGAGCTGTTTCGTTCATTAGAGAAAGAATTAGGAGCAAACCGTAACCGGATCATTTCCTGTACTGTGGTTGCCTCCGCGGAGACCGTAGAGAAACTGGACAAACTGTTAGATTGATTTTTGGATAAACCGCTGTCATTACGATGGCGGTTTTTTATTATCCTTTATTATTCTCCATTTTTTTATGCAAATAAAACGAAAGGAGTAAAACAATATAACTATCAAAACGGAGGAAAAAGTTATGAACAAATACGTAAAGGAAACTAGGGCTTATACCTATCCGGAACTTTCTGAGAAGGCAAAAGAAGAAGCAAAGAAATGGTATTTAAACGATGAATCACTGTCATGGGAATTAACAAATAACTACGAAAGTGACCTTTCGTGTATCTTTCCAAACAGTGACTTAAAAGTACAGTGGTCATTATCATACTGCCAGGGAGATGGGGTGAATATTTACGGTTCCGTGAATATGGAAGATATTTTCGTTCTCTCTCAAAATGCCCCTGCTTACAACTGGATCGATGGATATCTTACAGAGAAAGAAATCCGTACTTTAAGATTCTATATGAGTGAATATAAGAATGAAGTTAAGATTCCGGTAAACCGTCGGTACTCTTATTGTATGGCAGACAGCATCGATCTTGCAGAAGACTTCCGATATGAACTTGAAAACATGGGGATACGTGATATCCGGGTTTCTGTTCTGGAAAAAGCCGAAAGACTTGTAAAGCAAGTTTTTTCACAGCTCTGTATGGAGTATGAGAAGCAGGGATACGCAGAGCTCTATGAGATTTCTGATGAGAACATGGAGGAAATATGCGAATCCAATGGCTATTATTTCCTTGAAAATGGAGAATTCTTTGAAGAAGACTGCATCGAGGAGCCGGAAGAACTGTCAGCATATTATGACAACAACGGGGACCAGTGTATTGACCTGAGTCGTGATGATGATGGTACGCCGGTAGAAGAAATCGGAAGATACGAGGTCATCTTCGAATACGGAAGCCGCAGATATTACTGTTTCATTGATGCAGTCAGTCTGGAGGAAGCAATGTTTATTTTCTTTAAGAAACATCCGCATATCAATTACGATATGGTAATTGAACATATGGAGGTATAAGAAATGGTATATCAGTTGCAGAGACCTTCAATTGAAATGATTATTGATTACTGTCGGGACCTGCTTGCAGATGAAAAACTGGAAGTATATGAATTTGGACAGAATTGTGATCTTGTCCTGCATATCTATAAGGATGGGGAGTATTCTCCATCCGCGGACAAAGATATTTTTAACATGGTCCGGATTCACACTGCCAGAGACGGAGAGTGGGTGGATGACGCAGACGATATTGATCTGAACACCAGACGCTTTCTTCGTCAGGAACTGGAACGGATCAATGAGTACAGAAACTTTGGAATACTATAAAACAAAGGAGAAGAATATGAGGATTAAGGACTTAATAGAACAGCTTAGTACGTATGAAGAAAATTCTGAGGTTATCATTTATGACGATGATAATGACAGAGAGTATGAAATTGCAGCTATTGACGAGGATGAAGGCGATGAATCTGATAATGATCCGCAGATTATGATTATATTCTAAAGGGGAAAAATGAAAGATCTGATTATAACTTATACAAGCGAAAACAAAGTTATCAAAAAAGAGTACGATCATATTTTTGATTTTACAGATGAGATAGAGGATACCAATATTTCATTGCCCACTCAAAGGAATATAACTGCAACCTTTTTTGAAAACAGGACTGAAAAATTTAATACAATGGATGCCTTATACAGACATTGCGTGGCAATTTTAAAATAATTTCAAACACAGAGGAGAATATGTCCATGAGAAAAGAAATCATTACAGCTATAGACAGAGATGGAATAGAGGTACGTATCCATAGTCTCGTATTTAATATTTACAAGGAAAAAATCAACCTTATTGATACGATCAAAGGTGCAGTAGCGAGTTATATTAATTCCGGATATGGTTTCCGGGAATATGAAAACAACTGCTACAACTTCAACTGGGGAGATCTCTTATTGATCCCTAATAGTTTTCTTCGTCAGTTCGGCATTGAAAGAGAATCGGAAACGGAAAGCACTGAGGTAGATTTTAACGAACAATTATTTTCTGCAAACGACTTGAATTTTACGGAAGAGAAGTGGGAGACTCTGAAAAGGAAATTGTTCATGCATGGGAGAAAAGCCCTGGAAGATTACCTTGATACGGACACCGAAAACCTCGATAAAGATTCCATTGAAAACCTGCTGGATCAGGTTTCGGAACAGATGCCCGACGAGGAATTATTCAGATATTACTCTAAATACTGTCTGGACGCAGATAACTCCGTTGAAATTAAGGAAGAATTGATCAGTACAAACATGGGAGATATTCCCAAAACGGATTACTTAGACATCAAAGCTCAACAATATGGCTTTGATGACTATGCGGATATGAGAAATCATGGACTTGTACTGGATATATAGTTGTATTGTATGCTGCCATCCGACGATGGCAGTTTTTATTATGCAGAAAAAATTGTCATTTTTAATTTGAAAATAAAACGAAAGGAGATAAAAAAATTTTAACCTATCAATGATGAAAACAAAGGAGAAGAAGACCATGAAAAACAAAACAAATAAAACAGATTGGATCATTGCAGAATGCTGTTCTGAAGCTGATGGAGCAGAATTACGCCGCTTTTTTGGATCAGAAGCTGAAGTTAGAATATTATTGCTTCAACTGGTAAGAGAAAGCAGAGAGAATGACCCGGATTCCTATGACAATGGGACCGAGTCGAAAGAGGAAGTTGATTCTTACTGTTCAGGCTGGCTGAATGCGTATGCATCTTTTTCATCTTACCATGCTGATTTTACCGCAGTGCTGTTTGCGAACATGAAATCCATAAAGAGAAATCCTGTAGTAAGATATGTCGTAAAAAATATTAAGTGGGATACAGATGGAGACCAGGAATCTTTTGATTCCCTTCCACAGGAAGTGATCCTTCCGGCTAAGTTTTCAAAAGAAAATTACAAGGATGAAAATGGGATTTTTGGTAAGGCTGAAAAAATTGAAATGCTGGATGACATCTCTGACTGGCTTTCCAATGGGTACGGATTCTGCAATAACGGATTCGAGCTTACACAGAAGGAGGTGTGACTTATGACACGCTGTTACATCTGCGAAAAATCTGACATTATGATTCCAACAAGTTTTAGAGAAGGGTTCTCCCGCCTTTATAGGCGGTGAGCGGAATTCTCATTTTTTTTAAAATTCATCATATTAGTGATGTCTGAAATATATGGATCAGATTTCAGACCAAAAATAATACAGGAGGGATTATGTATGGCAAGACGTAAAGTAAAGATCACTGATTTTATCCAGACATGTGAGACAAACAGCAGACTGCAGTATCTTGCGGATTCCTTTGTGCCATCATGCAGCCTGTATGATGTGATAGACGGTAACTATGTGCCACCACAGAAGGAGAAGACAAGGAAGAAATCTTCTTCCAGACGTATGGCAGACGCAGATACCATGTTTATCGCATACCGTTTCCGGGGATATCCGACAGAGGAACAGGAATCTTATCTTAAACAGAACATCGGAGCGGCAAGGTTCATGTGGAACCGGATGCTTTCCGACTATGAACTGATGTGGAGGGAACTGTGGAAAACGATCCCCATGACACCTGCGGATTACAAGGGTACTTCCGGGCTGGAATGGCTGAGCGACGTGGATTCCTATGCCCTGTTAAATGTGCAGCTGAACCTGGAAAAAGCCCGGAGTGACTATTTTTCCGGGGACAAGGGAAAACCCCGTTATAAAAAGAAACACTGCTGCAGGAATACATATACAACGAACTACTGTAAAAACAACATCCGTTTTGAAGGGGACGGGATCCGTCTGCCCAAGATTGCAGACCCGATCCGGCTCTCCATGCACATACCGGTCAGGCCCGGCGGCCAGCTGAAAAATGTGACCGTCATCCATGAACCGGATGGAAAATGGTACTTTTCCATTGTTCTCGAATATCCGGCAGAGGAGGCAGAACCCTCTTTCGGCCTTCAGCAGTTCTTTAAGGCAGGGGATCGGGACGCCGTTTCCGCCATCGGCCTTGATATGTCGGTACCGTTCCTGTATGTGGATAACACCGGGAAGAAACCGTCCTATGAGATAAACGGGAATGAGATCCGTTTTATGAAACAATACCGTAAACTTGAATCCAGGATCGCAAAGGAGCAGCGCAGACTCTCCCATATGGTCAAAGATTCCTGCAATTACGCAAAACAGTGCCAGAAGATCGCCCGCCTGCATGCGAAAGCCAAGCACCGCAGGGACGATTTCCTGCACCAGATTGCCGTAAGACTTGTACGGAAGTATGACCTGATCGCGATCGAGGATCTTGACATGGCCGCAATGAAAAAAGGCCTGAAGCTCGGGAAGTCCGTTTCCGATGTCGGCTGGGGGAAATTTACGCAGATCCTTGAGGAACTGTGTAATAAATTTGGGAAACTCCTCATACGTGTGGGAAGATGGTACCCGTCCTCAAAGACCTGCAGTCACTGCGGCAGCATAGATAAGGATCTGAAGCTAAATGACAGGGTGTACGAATGCAGGGAGTGCGGACATACGATGAACCGCGACAAAAATGCTGCAGTCAATATCCTGGAAGAGGCCTTCCGGATTCTGGAAGAAAATATGTTCAGACCATCAGCGGAGGGTTATAAAAAACCTGCCCTGATTTCTACGATTGCGTAAGCAGTCTTTTGGTAACTGAAAACCTTACCGGTGGAACGCCGGAGTAGCCTGTCCGAGCTACGGGAGTACGCTTACAGACGTGCATAATAAGTCACCCGGTTAGGCAGGAAGCTCCCTCTTCTATAAGTGGGAGTATGTTCACACAGCAAGGTAACCTACTATGGCAGGAAAAACGGAAAGAAAGTCCAGAAGACTGTCCGTATCTGCAACTGCTGCGGAGCTATGATGTCCGATGAAGAGATCCTCGAACAGGTATCTGAATGTCTGGGATGGGACAACGAATAAGCTGTCCTGCATGATAGTTTTATATTTAAACTGCCACCTTTTACGATGGCAGTTTTTTTAATGAAAAAGTGAATTCGAATTCACTTTTTTTCATTAGAACTCTTTTTTAACATCTTACCTTTGTATTTAAAACGAAAGGAGAAATACAAATTAAACTCATTAACAACCACAAAAACAAAGGAGAAAAAAAATGAACAAAAACGAATTTGCAGAAAACTTGGTAAAAGAATTCAGCGTGAAGCATCCAAATTACAGCGCGTCTGTAAAGAAACCGGAAGAAGCACCGGTAACAGATGATGTATGTGCCATGTTTCAAAAAAACAGGACTGTAATTTTGGTCCATATGGATGTTGCTTTTGAAGACTATTGTCAGTACGGAATAGAAGTCGTTCTGCAGAAAATTGACAATTCCCTGACATATTGTGAAAAGAATGGAAAAAAGGGCGAAGAATTAGTGGATACGCTTGACTGCTACGAGAGCATCAAGGACAGGCTGTTTATCCGAGCATTTAATTGTGAGAATGGCAGAAAGAAAATGGAAAATGGAGTATGCCGCAGAACTGTTGGAGGAGTAACGCTGGTCCTGTATGTACTTTTGGAGACCACAGATGGAAAGGTAGGATCGATTATGATTCCAGCTGAAGCAGCCTGCAAATGGGACAAGTCCTATAACAAGTTATTTTCAGTTGCAATGGAAAACACATTAAAACTTTTTCCTCCGCGGATAACGGATTTGGGAACCCTCCTTTTTAATCCGTATTCAAGCGGTAAGCCATTTATGGAAGATGATTTCCATACAGATGCCGACTTTCAGATCTTGATTTCAAAAAATAGGTTATTTGGTGCAACTGCGATTTTCTTCCCAAAAGTAGCAGAACGAATCAGTCAGATCATGGGGGGAGACTATTACTTCGCAACAACAAGTGTACACGAAGTGTTCGTCCATAAGATCAACACGATCTCTCCGAAGAACATTAAAGAAGGCTGGAATGCTTCAACAGATGCGGGAATATCAGACGGTTCATTGACATCTGCGGATTTCCTTTCTGACAGAGTGTTCCGTTATGACAGCAGGAAGAAAGAAATCGTGACTGTTCTTTAAAACAAAGGAGGAAAATTATGTATAAGCTGGATATTACCTATTTGGATGCCTTATCCAGAGCAGAAAAACTCATGTACCGGAACAAAGGCTGCTGCGTTGTGTCCTGCAAAACTGACGCGAATGACTATGAACTGTATTTCCTGATCCCTGCCGAAACAGAAAAATCTGAGTTCGACAGATTGGAAAAAGAAGCAGTTACTGCTTTACTGGGTTAATGATATGGCTCCTTCGGGAGCCATAAAACATAGGAGGAAAACATCATGAAAGTAAAAACATTGATCAAAAAACTTGAAAAAATGGATCCGGAAGCGGAGGTCCGCTTACACGACAAGACCGGAGAATCGGTGCTGTTTGTACTCTGTGCGAAGAAATACCCGGATGTCTGGCTTCAGACAGAAGGGGATGTTGATATGTCAGATGAGATCCAGGCTCGTTTTGACGATGCCATTGAGAATGGCACAGACGAGCTGGATGTCTATATGGAGATGCTGGAAGCAGGCATCGATGTATCTATGGTAAGGAAGTACCTCGGAGATAATGCTGCGGAGCATATGCAGAATTTCTGCGAAGAACATGGACTTATTTAAAACAGAGGAGGAATTATACAATGGCTAACTACGAATCAGTTACAAGGAGTAACTATTTTCATGTAAAGGATGAGGATGCGTTCAGTAAATTCATGGATACCGTATCCGGTGATGATATGCACTGCTGGAGTGATAAAGATGAGGATGGAAATACGTTACATGCCTTTGGATGCGATGGAAGTATTTATGGAGTTCCGAACGGAGCTAAAGATAATGATTTTGACCTTTTTCTTTCCGAACTTCAGAAGCACATTGCTCCCGAAGATGCGGTCATCCTTATGGAATCCGGACATGAAAAGCTTCGATATGTGACAGGATTTGCTACAGTTATTACCAGCGGCGGAATTGAAACCATCAGTATCGATGAGCTGGCTATATCAAAAGCAAGAGAAATGTTGAAGAATATTGAATATAGCCCCAAAATGGATTACTAAGGAGACAGATATTATGGCTTATGATGCATGGACAGAGGGTTATTTAAAAGCGAAACAGAGTAAAGCAAATAAATTTGATCCGAATATCTCTATTCGATTTGAAAGAGTTGGAAATTGGATAGTATCTGCTAAAGTTCTTGGAGGATACAAAACGGTAATATGCATTTACCACAAAAAGACCTTGATGGAACACTATAAAACAGAGCAGATTACTGGATCTCAGAAAGCATTTAATAATGCTTTCCAAAGAGTGATTGATTTGGCGAAAAAATGGAACTAAAAATATACTCAAAATACAAAGGAGAAAAATATGAGAGCATACCTTGTGTGCATATTAGACAGCGATAACTACAGAGAACCAACATTTTTATTTTTTAAAAATATTTCAGACGCACATGAACATATTAAAAATTTGATTTTGTCAGAGATGAAAAACAGCAAGCTCTGGTCTACAAAAACAGAAATTAATTATGTGGATAATTCGGATGGCTCTGACGATCAGATTCTAAGAATCGACTATTCGTTTGGGGATGGAGTATTCTATGTTCATACGGTTCATGAAATAGAGGTAGAAGACCAAGATTATATTTGCGTATATCATCACGCATATAATGGAGTTGGTTTTTATATCGAAAAAATTGGTTCTTTAGAAGAGTGTCAGCAACAAATGAAAACCTCTGCAATAAATTCAGCGACGGATTTTGGCGTAGATATGAAGAACGATGGGTTTTTCGAAGTAAATAATAGGGATAGCTGCGTTGACGTCGGAGAAGAATGGCATATGTGTGACATTGTTCAATTCAATGTAAGCGAAATACTTAAAGAGAATGAATCCGAAACAGATATATCTACAAACATAATTGAACCAGAAGAAAAAAATAAAAGCTACAGACATAAGTATACTGATGATGTCTATCAAACTATGAAATGTTTATATGAACCATTGCATCAACCTATTAATCCTAAAGATTGTGACCATGAGTTTGTTACAATGGAAGAAGTAATGGAAGCTGTAGATGAAATGGATGAAACTGATTTCTTTGAACATTTATGTGAGCTTCATGGAATTCCTTGTAGCATGGTAGAGTATTTATATGAAACTGCTTACGGAAGTTCAGAACGCAAAAAGAAAAGTCACTATATTTTACAAAGGAGGATTTAATTATGCTGAAAGAAATCAAAAGAGAAAAAGATGTGATTACAAACGTTGATTTTTTTAATGAAATCATCTTAAAAATCAAGGAAACTAAAAAATGGCCAGAAATGTTGATTGAATATGCTTCAGCTAACAATCATGACAAAGTAGGGTTATATAATTATGAATTTGATCCTCATTTTGTATTAAAACCAGGCGGAAGTGAGGGATATTATCTGGATCTTGGGATCTATGGTAATTATACTCTTACAGATTCGGTTAATATTCTAAATCTTGGAACAATCAAGACCTTAGAAGAAACGGAAGATGGAATCCGACAGATGGCAGTCCTTTATGGAGAGTGTCTGATCGCATACGAAGCTATTCTTCGTGATCGGAAAAATCTGGATGCTATTACAAGAAAAGGTTTCGATCTTCATTTCATGGATTCTGAAGGGAAAATTTCCAACTGGGGATACTCCGGAATAAAAGACAGAGAATCTGCCTTACAGAGATTCCATGAGTATCATGAAATGGATCCGGATAAATATGCGAGAGCGATCATCCGCGACAATATGACTAGAAAGGAGAAAACGTATGCTTAAAAACAAACGGAGAAAACTGGAGTGTGAGATTAACAGACTTCTTATCTTCGACAATTATGACGGAAGATATTCCGTCTACACACCCTGGGGCCATTGTCTGTTAGCGGGTACATGTCTGGCGTTCGCCAAAAGCTTTGCCCACAACTTTACCAGGTATATCGCATATCCGTTATCAGAAAACAGTAAGAAATACCTGTCACAGTATATTGAGTTGTCAGATAAGACGGTCCTTGCTATCGGAAAACATGCTATGCGCTATGCACTTCATACGGACATCTGCGCATATTATAAAGATATGGAAGATTTCTTTTCTGACTGGTGCAGTATTGGATATTCCAGAACAGAAGCAAGAAAGCTGATGCATGGAGGACACGGGGAATTCATGAAGCTTCCGGATGGGCTCGGCTATATCCGGTTTGTAATATAAAAACAAAGGAGAATCCTATGGAAAAATACGCGATAACGATTAGAGAAACTATATCAAGAACAATAATTGTTGAGGCAGAAGATCTAGCCGAAGCGGTCCAGAGAACAGAGGATGCCGTAAATGACGGAACGATCTGTCTTAACTGCGAAGATTGCTTTGACAGGGATGTGGGTGCTGCAGACTGGTCGAAAGATGGAACCATTCCAAAAGATAGTAATGTTGAGTACTATGACCATCTTTATAAAAGCACCTGCATCAGATACCTCTATAGAGACGCATCTAACTACAAAATGCCTAATGAGGTAATCGTTCCGGGAAGATATACGGACGAGCAGATTAAAATGATAATTGATTGCCTGGATAACGGAATGTACTTCATTCCAAATAAGGTAGGTTTTCCGGAAAAGAAGTTTGATACAGAGACTGAGGATGATCATCCTTGGTTTGAGCTTAATAAACTTGATTTTGAGGACTCCGCGGAAGCTCCGCAGATTGACAAGTCCCCGGAAGAAGTGGTTGATCTCTTCCTGGCGGCGAAAGATCACTGGGAAGAATGAGTTGTTTATGTTTGAGGAACCGGATGGTTCCTCTTTTTTTGTGTTTTTATTTTGAGAAACCAGGTATAGTCCTTCCTGTTTTTTGGCTGTATCTATCCATTCGAAATAATAATGCTGGCATTAATGACAGCTTCTTCATAGGTTCTTCCATCTGTCATGTATCCCGGCATCTGTGGAACTGTCACAAGAAAACGGGAATCCTCCGCGGACCATTTGACTAACATATTATATTTAGCAGTACTTTACCTCATCTACAAAACGAAAAAAGTGAATTCGAATTCACTTTTTTTGTTCTCTTTCCTTTTCTCCATATTTTCCATGTAAAAAAAAACGAAAGGAGAATTAAAACTTATGTTCTATCGCTATGAAGTCCGGATTGGTTCGGACAAACCATGGGAAGGAGGTTTCCAGTGTCTTTTCCCTGACCAGCTAAGACATATTGGACGGTATCTCAAAGAACCGAAATGGTACAAAAATCATCCTGATGTGGATACCAGATGCTGGTTCACACAGGAAGGATTTGATAAGTACGGTGACCTGGTCGAAGAAGCCATTAAGGAAAGAGGTGTTTTAAACTATCCAAATGGAGAATACAGACTGGTCAAATCAGAGACACTGGAAAATATTGTTATGCTGGGAAAAATCCAGTGTATACAAAGGAGGGCGTGATATGTATGACCTTAAAATTCCACTTGGGATGATGTCAGAAATCCTGATCGTAAGGAACCGGCTAAAAAAGGATGTGGAAAAAGAGCATATTACGCAAAACCAGGCAGAAAGGTTTCTGGCAGAGTATATGCTCCGGGAACTCCATGTCATTTCCGGAAAGGAAGCTGCGGATAAAGACGTTATTTCTTTTATTGAAGGCTTTCTTGGAGATCATGAGATTATCTGGCAGACTTTCACAGCAGGGTACTGTTACTACTTTGCAGTCATGCTTAAGGAAGCATTCCAAAGAGGAGAGATCTGCTGGTGTGCCCCTTATGGACATATCTGCTGGGTGGATGACAATGGCGTACCTTATGACATTTCAGGAGTCTGTGATTCGGAATGTGATTTTTATATTCCGGTCAGGTATATCCCGGAAGGGATTGCTGATTTCAAGCATATCCCACACAAGGCTTTTAATGCCTCAAAAGAATACATTGAGACTGCAATCCAAACGTTCTGCAGGGACGTTATTGCAAATATTGAAAACAAAGGAGAAAAATTATGATCTTAAAAGCAAAATTCAGATTCAACAGACCTATCGACAAAACGAAAGAGTTTATTCACATTGATGGATTTACTGTTACTGCAGACGGAAAGCAATATCGATTCGATTTTCAAACATATTTAGGGCAGCTCAATGAAGATCCTTCAATTGTAGAATGTGAAGGAAAATTTCTTGATACTGTTGTTTACCCAGAATTCAAGGATTTACCCATAGTTTTGAAAAAAATAGAAACTCTGGATGAATGCAGAATCTATATTGTTCATCTTGAAGGAGATATTGTTGATGATTTATATTTAGACGAAATCCTCGAATTTACCTTGATAGAAGACGGTCGACATCGTCAGGACATTCATGATTCTACAGAATATGTAAATATTCAAGCAGAAAAACACAGATATATAAAAAATAGATATCGTGTATTCTACAGCTTAAATACTAATGTATTAGCGGATTATACTTGCAGTCATCGCATGAGTTTAACAGAAGTTCTTCAATCTAACGCACCAGAAGGTTATGTTATAGACGGAGATACCATCCTGAAGGATCAGATTGATGAGCTATCAGATCAAGATTACACCGGCATTTTTAAGGATATTGTTGGAACCTGGAAAGAAGCTAAGACAGTAAGAGAAAGACAGCTTCTTGCAAAAATGTTTGAAACATTTACTGGTATTTCTATGAAAGAATATCTGAAAAAATGTATCAAAAATATAACAAAGGAGAATAAATGATGGAAGATAATGAGGTTTTAAAATTACTCGTCGGAAAAAGATTTCCAGTTGAAAGTTTTGAAGAAGAACTGGGAAAAATCCTGAAGAAGAGAAGCAGTGCAAAGCTGCTTATCTCCAATAAACCGGATACGATCAAAGGTGCGGATGGAGAATTTCATGCAGTGAACTTTAAATGTATCCCGCAGTCAGCGTCCTGTAAAAATCTGTTCTGTTTTCTGTTAAAGCACGAGGATGGGATGGTACTGATCCAGAAAGGTTATCTGGAGAAATTATAAGATCGTGCGGTCATGTCTGACAGATATTGACCGCAAGGAAAATAATCAAAATCAAAGGAGAAAAAAATATGGATAACATGATCAAGAAATTCAACGAGGAACTGAAATACTATTTTCCAGAAAGCAGACTGGAGGCCGTACTGTTTGAAATTCCTTTATCGAAAAGTAAAAGCATTGACATCCGCGGAGACCTTAATGTTATGGAATTCTATAAATTCCTGAACTTCAACAAAATCTGGATTACAGAAAATCTGCAGAAATATTTCCATGTGGAAAACTGGAAAGATTACAATGTCCATCCGCAGAAAGCAGGCCTGGATACTTTCACAAAGATTGCCTTTACGAATGAGGAAGCTCAAAAAAGAGGCTGCATGAACATGCAGTACTTTGACCCGATACTATATACAGAAGTGGTTTTTACAGAAACGACAGAGTTTAAAGTACAGCATCCTTTACAGATATTCTATATGAGCGTATACATCATTTTTGATGCGTTCATTAAGAGATACGAAGATATGCTTCTGGCACATAAAGAAGCCAAGGATGTGGAATCACTGACACCAGAATCTGCGAAAAAATATACGGCCATCATTACCTCCGAACCTGACGGAAAAGGACTGGATTACATTTCAGACCATCCTTGGGAGGGAAACCTGGAGGCTACGAAGGAATTTGATACAGTGGAAGAACTGTATGAATTTGAAGGCCTATTTTACCAGCTGTTCGCTAATAAATCTGGAAGACGCATCGGATACGGAATGGTCAATGACGAATATCCTGCTGCGGATATCAGAGAGTTTGAAAAGACCCAAAATCCAAAACAGGGACAGTTGATCATCATTTCCGGATTTTCCAGGGCAGGCAAAGATGCCATTGCGGATGGATTGAAGGAATTAAGTGATAATTACATTTATTCTGTTTCCGCAACTACCAGGCAGCCGCGTCCCGGAGAACGTAAAGAAGTGGATTATTTCTTTATTACACCGGAATGCTTTGCGAACCTGGAAGAGTCCGGAGGTTTTCTGGAGTCTGCAGAATATTGCGGAAATAAATACGGAACACTGGCATCTCCGGTTGTAAAAGCACTGGAGGAAGGACGGGATATGATCCTGGTTCTGGAAACAGAAGGAGCCATGAAGGTAAAATCCCTTTACCCGACTGCAATCTCATTCTTTGTCGCAGCACCGGCACCTGACTTAAAAGCCAGAATGGAGCGGACAGAGACAACGGAAGAAGACCGCAGAAACCGCCTTGCCCAGATCAGGAAAGAAATCACCATGATCCCGAAATATGATTATCTGATCATGAACGGGAATGGAATGCTCGAAAAGAACATCGAACTTGTCCATAATATCATCAAAGGACAGAAAACAAAAACTTCTGTAAACCTGGATGCGATAGAAAAATTAAAAAATGAATATTAAGTATAAGCCGTCCTGCATGGGCGGCTTTTTATGATTGCAGTTTTTCTGCACATTGTCTTCACAGGAGGTGGAAAGGATGAAAAAAGGAAAGATTTTACAGCCAATCCTGTTTGCTTTGGCTTTGGTCATGGTCTTCTCTGTTTTAGGAGTAACTCCTGCATATGCAGGTTGCAGGAGTTACTCCTAAAACAGCGACAGCGTCTACATCAGGAGCGATAATAGAAATGATTATTTCAAAGTAACAAAGGTATGTACAAAATGCCATAAGAGAACTTCTGTAACAAGATCTCTTGCGCATAGCTATACATACGGCGGAAAGATCGAGCAGTATTACGGCGCTGACAAATTCCATGATTACTTTTACGTTTACAAAAAATGTACAAGATACGACATGTGCCATCACAAAAGGACAGAGTTGGATACTGCCGGATTCATCCGTGCAGAGGAAAACGACAAACGGACCTCAGCTTAAGAATGAAAACAGGATTTGACATTTTATGCTATTTATTATATAATATATATATCATATATGTTAAGAGAGACTATTATAAAATATGAATTACCCAGAAGCAAAAAAGGAATATAAGCATTCTTCTCATCTTGTATATAGCTGCCAATACTATGTAGTATTTTGCCCCAAATACAGACGAAAAGTTTTAACCGAAGAAATCGCAAAGCGGGCAAAGGAACTTTTTACACAGATAGCAGAAGAAAATGATTTTAATATCTTAGATATGGAAGTCATGTCAGACCATGTCCATATACTGGTTGACTGTAATCCAAGGTTTGGCGTTGACCATATCGTAAAATTATTAAAAGGAAAGAGTTCTCGTATCTTACGGGATGAATTTCCTGAACTGAAAAGAAAACTGCCTACTCTATGGACGCGCGCAGCATTTATTTCTTCTGTTGGGGCTGTTTCTTTAAGTGTTGTACAGCAATATATTGAAGATCAGAAGAATGTATAAGAGAATTTAAGAAAGGAGGCCGGCATTATATGGCAAAAAGTACTACCCCGCCTTTCATTGTGACAAGACGGATCATAACTGATAAGCGTGGATATGATAAACTGAATAAGATAGAGAGAATTACAGAACGTATGTATAATGCCGGCGTAAGACACTGTATCAAACAGCTGAACGAACTGAAAAAAGATGTCTGGTATCAATATTGCCTGGAGCAGTTCTTTGCATGCAAGGATGAGAAAGAAAGCAAGCAATGGAGCAAGGAAATATTCATATGTGCTGCAGCATATCAGCTTACCGAATATGACCTTCATACATATTTCGGAAGAGGCAAGGCTTCCGGATACGAGGGCGGGATCGGGATCAATATTGTACAAAAGACTGCTACTGCCCTATATAGTGCAGTTAAAAAGGCAATATTCGGGAAGAAGGTTCACTTCCGCAAATTTGAAGAAACATTTTCTTTTGAAGATAAGAAGGCTACAACAGGAATTATTTATAAACCTGAAACCGATACTGTTACTATATGCGGCACCATATTTAAGTTAAAGCCGGTCAGGGAGAACGACATATGGCTCCAGAACGCAATGGGATATAAAGTAAAGTATTGCCGCGTCATCAGGGAACCTTTCGGAGTCCACTATCACTTTTTCTTACAGCTTGTTATGGAAGGTATTCCACCACAGAAGCATACAATTGGAGCCGGAACAATGGCTATTGATCCAGGGGTTTCAACTATGACCTCATACAATGGGAGTAAACTTTCTTTTAAAGAACTGGCCCCGGATGTGAACAGGTATCAGGAAGAGGTCATCAAGGAACAGAACCGTTTTTCAAAACTGACAAGGATCAACAATCCGGAATGTTATGACGACAGAGGAGTACACATTAAAGGTATGCGGATCAAATTTTCAAAGTCTATGAAAAGGTCAAAGATGAGACTTCGTACCGCATACAGAAAACAACGCATATATGTTGAACAATCAAATAACAATCTTGTCAATGAATGGCTTGAGGCCTCAGGTTCTGTAGTGAAGATTGAAACCATGAATTATAAGGGCTTACAGAAGAAATCTTCAAAGACTGAAAGACAGGACAAGGAATCTGTTGTGACAGATAGAACCGGAAGAAAGCGGAGTATCCGTAAATTCAAACGCAGAAAACGTTTTGGCGGAAGTATATTGAAGCATGCGCCGTCAGGCTTTCTGTCTACGATCAAGAGAAAGGTCACAGCCACTTGTGGAATCGTGATTGATGTGAGCGCTTCAAAACTGAAAGCGAGCCAGTATGACCACGCCTCAGATTCATACGAAAAGGTATCATTAAGTGACAGGGAGAAGATGATAGACGGACATATAGTACAAAGAGACTGCTACTCTTCGTTTATCATATTCCATGCAACTGATGAAAATAAACCTGACAGGGAAGGATGTCTGAAGGGGTTTAAGAAATTCCTGATATGCCAGGATGAACTGATAAAAGAAATGATACATGATAATTTTAGCAACCCGAATTTCGGGACAAAACTGATAAATACAAAAAAGCAGCAGCTCCAAGAGGAGTCTGCTGCTGCATAACTATTAATCAAACCACAGGCTCAGCTGCGAGCCCGCCTTTGTATATGTCCTGCATATACAGTGTGAGTACAGGGATAAGCTTCATTTGCTTATTTTATGGAAAGCTTAAGAGATAAAATCCATCGTCAAATATAATCGTCTTATAACCCTGCAATACGGTCATTTCCGTCGGGTGCGGAGGATGAAAAACGGTGGCGTATAGAGACATCTAGCTGGTTCTCTTTCGGGAACCCGCCAGATTTATCTGTGCGGAGCAGTCAGTCAGACACGATACAAATGCGCTCGATGTGGCAGGATCATAAGTAAGATCAGTTGATATTTTTCTCCGCGGACATAAACCTCCGCGGGGATTTTTCATTTTCTGTTTTATTTCTCATAATTCTTTTGTAAATATAGATTTTTCAATACGAAAGGAGAAATAAAAGCATGAAAATGTATAGAGCGAAAAAAGAAACAATAATCCGTAATAAAGCTAAGGAAGACATTTCCGAACACTTGCAGGAAAAAGGAATTTCTGCAGAGGAGATTATGCCAGAAGCGGAACCGGACGAACTTGCCTATAAGATTGACGATAAATATTTTGTAATCCGGAGAACAGAGGAAGGTTATGATTATACCTTTTATGCTTTTGATTACGATGGGATTGACGGTGGTGTTTATGACAATCCTGATATTTCTATGCGGCAGGCAATGGAAGATATTCTGGAAAATGAAAACATGTCACTAAAAAATGCAGTTCCCGTTGATTATGAAGATTTAATGGCGGAAGTGGAAGAAGCGGATGAACGACGGATGCAACTTACACAGTTATTAAAGAATTGTCCCCCAAGTATTTTTGAGGACTATGACCGGGAAAAGGCAGTGAATACCTGTGAAGGAATTGCGATACAGTTTACCAAGAGCAAAGGCTACCTGACTGTACAGTCAACCGAAGAAGGCTATTTTTACATTTTCTATGATTCTGATTTAGATGAAATTAAAGCGGGCGATTACGATGATCCAGATATATCTGTTCAGAAAGCTACTTATGAAATCCTGAAAAGTGAAAGAATGGATGATATGGAGTGCATCAAAGTAAATTACAAGAAATTTGAAGCAAAGACTATCCAACATTCGAAAGACTTACTGCAGTCAGGTGAACTTCGTGCAACTTCTGAAATTGGAAGAAATGAGGCAGCTTTAAATGGTCTTAGCAGTGCAGAATTTGAAGAAGGTGTCTTGTACCACGCACAGGGTATTCTGGAAGAAATGGGATTAGAAAATGAGGTAGAGTTGCTTGCAGCAAGGGTTCATGGTTCCAGAAGCAGAGAAGGACTTTATAGAGATGATTCTGATCTTGATGTAGTGCTTTCTTATCGTGGTAATATCCGGGAAGATATTTTTTTCAATGAATTAAATGCTCATGGTATGGCAGTGGCAGGCATTAAGGTGGACATCAATCCTATCGCAGAAGAAAGAATCACTCTGGCAGAATATATGAAAGAGTCCGAAGCCTATCTCGATCGGAAGGAAATAGAAAAGCTGGCGATTGACTTGGACAACTTCAGCTATGAACATGATACCTATGAATATAAAGATACTGTTGAGAACAGGGATGAGCAGGTGGAGAAAATCAAAGAGGACATTCTTAATCAGAAAACAGGGGGGTTAAAGGAATGGCTGGCTGAAATATTAGAAGAATCTGATGTAGACAGTGATGCGATAACTGCCCGGTCATTACTTTCCCGTCTGAAAAATACAGAAACTCTTTCTATTTTTTCCAGACATCCAGAATAAGAGCAAACAGGAGCTACGATTACTTTTTATGTGGCAGAGTACATGGAGTTTCCGGACATGGGAAAGTACCATAATAATCTTACTCTGGAAGAAGCGATAAAAATATATGAAAGTATTCCGGCAGATCGACTACATAGAGGTAAAGGGATTGGTTTTGACCTGCAGGACGGGAATAAGGATTATTCCGGAGAATATAAACTGATGTGTTGCGATAGGGTAGACCGGGAGCTGATAGATATGATTCCTCATTATAAGGAAAGTCTATTACTACAAAAAGCAATTAACGATATAGAAAAATATCTTGCTGATAAAAAGCATAAGCAGGAAGAGGTTACGGAAAATTATCTTTTTCATTAGAATAATCTGTCAAAAATACTTGTTTTTCGGTTGCCCTACGTAAGGCAGCTTTTTATTTTCATTTTCTGTTTTATTTTTCATAATTCTTTTGTAAATAAAATTTTTCATTACGAAAGGAGAAACAAAATTATGAAGATGAACAGAGCAAAAAGAGGAACAATCGTACTTAACAAACTTTACGGAGGTTTCTACGTTGTAGACAGCAACTGTAAAGATGAGAACGGAAAGATCGTTTCCGCCCATGCATGCCGCATTGATGTGGGAGCATATCTGGAAAGTCTCAATATCAGATTTACTTCTGAGAATAAAAGAGCACTGTTCCTTAAAACCCTTGCAGAAAACGATGTGCCGCTTTACTGTATCGATGGACAGTCGGAAGTGAATATGGCAGAGAAAAATGCCATCTGCTTCCGTGTGATCAAAGATTCCTATGAGAACCTTGCTGCGGAAAACTGGTATGTTTCTGACGGTGTGCTGGTAAAGAACGGACATCCTGCTGCGGAGCAGGGAGAGATCGAGATCGACCATATCTTAGCCATTTTCCCGCGTAAGATCCTCCTTGGAGTAAAGGCAGGGGAAGATAAAATCTCCCTGATGTACTTTGATCCAAATTATGTAGGTAAAGAGTTCTGTCCAGCACTAAAAGGGATAACGATTCCAGTTCCGGAAAAAGTAACTCTGGCGAACGACAATCTTCTTCTTTACTATTCCAGAACTCATATGGAAGAAAAGGGAGAAGGGGATGAAAAGACGACAGAAGAGATTGTGGATGCGTCTGGGTACGTGATCTACGACAGCGAAGGAAGTCTGCTCGACCATGAGGAGTATGATACCGATCCAGATGAAGACCATGAGATCGATACCCCGCTTGGCAAGTATGTCATAGGTACGGATAACTTCATTGTATTCCAGGGTGAGTTTAACGGAAAACCGTTTACCAACATTTACAGCCGAAAATATAATGAATTGAGAAGCATTGAGCTGGCATCCAAGGTATCCTCCGCGGAGGAAAACGTGGACGGGTTCATGCTTATCAAGACAGCAGACGAACTTGCTGTGGCATCAGATTCCGGTAATGAACTGGTATTAAAGCCGAGCAAGCAGATGTCAAAGGCACTGGATCAGTTATACGGCTATGGATATCTTGTAGACTACTGTAACAAGGGCAGATATTTTATCCTGACCTTTGCAAGCGACAGCTACGAGGTAAAAACTCTGAAAGGCACCTTCACATCAGACATCGGTCTGGTGCTGACTGTAGAATGATCTGTTTGTCATTGTTTCCGCGGAAAAAATCTGCGGAGACAGCATATAAGAGGCACGTTACGTGTCTCTTTTTTTCATGTAAAGAAAATTGCTGGTTTGATTTTCTGTGTACAGGCAGTCTGTTTGCACTACTGACAGACACAGGAAAGGCGGTGCAGTATTGCTTATCTGCTGACTGTACTGATCCAAACTGATCTTCCGCAGTTAGATATCTGATTTTTCTCTTTTGGGAGCTGTTTCGGCAGCTCTCAAATTTTTTTAAAAAAATTTTATTTTCAGGTGAGAGTTTTTCGCTTTTTTTGTACCTATATAAGTGAAAGACTTTTTAGGACTTTTTTATGAAAGGAGGATGGAAGACATGTATGATACAGAAAAGCGTATCAAATTGGTAAAAAAGCGAATACATAAATACCACCGCCGCCAGGAGCGGCGCACAGTCAGGCGTTTATCCATTCTGTGTATCCTGCTGTTTTTGTCCCTTGTGGGGGCGGTGGGGATAATGCAAAGCCAGCCAATAAACGCTACGGGAATGTACGGCACAATTCTGCTGCATGAAGGCGCAGGCGGTTATGTGTTGGTGGCTGTCATTTCCTTTACTGTGGCAGTCGTGATTACCGCATTATGTATCAAATTCAGAAAAAGAGGACAAAAGAGTCAAGACGCAGAAGATCATGTATTAAAGAAAGGAAAGGTGGAAGTATGAAGAAAAAGTGTTTCAAAAAAACTGTTTCATGGGCATTGAGTATCGTTATGTCCGCAACGATGGCGGTAACTCCGGTATTGGCAGACACTTTTACTGATGGTAGTCAGCTGATCGTTTCCGAAGATGCAGGAGAAGAGACTCCGGCAGCTGCAATATCCGATGCAGAAGACGAAGGTATGATGGAGCCAGAACATACCTTTGAGATCGAAGATAACTGCGAAGATTCAGGACGTACCGGATTTTCCAGCGAAAATGAGGCAAGCGGGTTTTCCGATGACAGCGTTCTAGCTGCGCAGACAGAAGAAAAAGCGGCTGTTTACCTGAATCCGTCATCTGGAAACGATGGTAATACTGGAGAGAGTGCTACGTCTGCCGTAAATACTCTTTCGAAAGCCGTAGAGCTTGCACAAGGTGGCGATATTTTTCTTCTTGATCGTGTGGAGGTCGATAGTGATATCAAACTGAGCAATGTGACATTTCGCCCTGGAAAAAGCAATATGTCAGGTATGCTGTATATAAGTAGAGGTAAGGTAACATTAGAAAACATAATAATAAATAATAAAACACCGGATGGTAAGTCTTGCCAGTTCTCTAATTATCCTATTGAAGTGACTGGAAGGTTGGCAACGTTGACTATAGCGGATGGTACTGAGATTGGACCGTTCCCGGGAAACAGTTGTATTATTGTATCATACGATAGTACTGTAAATCTGAATGGTGGTAAAATCCTGGGAGATAAGCAGAACACAGTTGAATATGGCGGTGGAATATTTTCGTCTTACTCAAACATTAACATAAACGGGGGTACAATCAGTGATAATCAGTCAATAAGAGGCAGTGGAATATATGCGATAAATGATTCAAACGTAAGTTTAAAAGGAGGCAGTATTATTCATAATAAAAGTGGACAGGGCGCAGGTGTCTACTTGTCTATTTCTAAATTGTTTATAAATGGGGAAAGCTGCCAGATCACCCAAAATACAGTAACAACAGAACCTTCTCCTAAAGATATGCGCGGCGAAGGTGGCGGAATTTATCTGATTTATTCTGAAGCAGAAATCGAATCTGGAACCATCAATGAAAATACAGCCATTGCAACAGCTCCTGACGAATACGGTAATGTCTCTGGCGGATTAGGTGGTGCAATTTCAGCATAGTATTCAGCAGTAACCATCAAAGGAAATGCAGAAATCTGTAATAACAGTGCGGGTTACCGTGGAGGTGCGATATACACAGAGGGAACGACAAATGATTCTAGTGCTGCATCCGGTTAGTAACAATACTTTACAGTACTGAAAAAATTTGCTATACTCCATCAAAAACGGTATTGGAGGACGCAGATATGCCACGCTACATTGTCACGCTGACAAACGATGAAATACAGGAGCTGAAAGCAATAATACAAAAAGGCGGAAAGGGCTATCGCATAAAGCATGCACAGATACTGCTAAAGTTGGATCAGAAGCCTGAAAACAAGGCATGGACATATGACCGCATCAAAGATGCGTATGGAGCCGCCCGTTCCACCATTGCAGGTATTGCGCAACGGTTTGTCATGGGAGGGATGGAGGCAGCCCTTGGGCGGAAGGTACAAGAAAACCGCCGTCGCAAGGTGACGGGCGATGTGGAGGCCCGGATATGTGCCATAGCCTGTTCGGAACCGCCGGAAGGAACCTCACGCTGGACTATGCAGGCAATCGCGGATGAACTGATCCGCCTGGAAGTGGTCGATTACATTACGGACAGTACCGTCTGCGAGGTTATGAAAAAAACGAAATCAAGCCGTGGCTCGTAAAGGAATGGTGCATTCCGGAAGCAGACGCCGAGTTCGTAGCGAAGATGGAGGACGTGCTGGAGGTATATCAGCGCCCGTATGACCCTCTCCGTCCTGTCGTCTGCATAGATGAAACGAACAAACAGCTCATAAAGGAAACACGTATTCCCTGTGAACCAGGCCAGCCTGAAAAAGTAGATTCCGTGTATGTCTGCAACGGTGTTGCAGATGTCTTCATGATTTTTGAACCCCTGACAGGCAGGAGGGAAACGGTTGTAACACAGACCCGCACAGCATTGGATTTTGCAGAAATTCTCCGGTATACTTCCGACACCCTGTACCCACGGACGGAAAAAATAGTTCTTGTTACCGACAATCTAAATACCCATTCTCCAGCTTCATTATATAAGGCTTTCCCACCGGAAGAAGCACGCAGGCTTGCAGAACGCTTTGAATGGCATTACACGCCAAAACATGGTAGCTGGCTGGACATGGCAGAGATAGAAATCGGCATCATGAGCCGCCAGGCCCTGGGGAAGCCACTGCCAGATTTGGAAAGTTTTAAACAACAGGTTCGTACATGGACTATCAGGCGTAATGCAGAATGTGCAAAAATCAACTGGCAGTTTAAGACGCAGGATGCACGAATTAAATTGGCCAGGTTGTATCCGGTTATAGTTTAGAAACTAACCGGATGCAGTAGTAGATTATATCACAAGATTTTGCCGTTTGCTTCCATGCGGAAGCATGAGTTGTAATCGTGTGGATGAGGTATCAACGATTCTGCTTCTGAAAAATAGTGGTTCGAATGGGCTGGTATTCACAAGAGGACATAAATCGCAATGTATATTTGATATTGGTATTTTTGGAGGACAAATAAACAGACGAGAGTGGAAAATTGCAGGTAGTGTAAAATAGTTTGTGTTTTTGGTAAAAAATAACTCCTTTTTGGTAAGAATTCAGATATGACAATTCTTATCGAAAAGGAGTATTTTTTATGGCAGTTGCAAAGGAACAAATTCGACAGATCATCTCAGAAAACA
>OFMN01000547.1_pt1 | contig 33163 bp, 26 predicted proteins | sample 1541791 | NCBI WGS metagenome assembly OFMN01 (sample SAMN04209248, study PRJEB22552) | human gut metagenome | biome: gut; material: feces | host: Homo sapiens | place: USA: Oklahoma
GGGAGATGTCGAATTCGCAGCCGAGCAGCTGGTCGCGCATGCATTCGGCGCCATACACGATGCGGGTTTCCTCGCCGAGGATGGCGTTGCCGGGGCGTCCGTTGATGTTTTGGGCGACGGTGACGATGCGCGGATCGAGTGCGGCGACAGCCTCAAAGAACTCCTGCGCATGCGGCAAGTCGCGCTGAGCGGTCACGAGCGTGACCATGACCTGGTCGGTACGCCAACCGCAGCGGACGACGGCATAGCGAAGCAAACCAAGATGCTTGTCCTCATTAAAGGCGGGAATATGCAGCCGCTCAGCTTCGCGTGCGATGCCGTTGAGAATCTGACGGGCGCCCGGTGCCTCGACGGGGCATTCGGGTACGGCAACGATCTTGTGCGTGCCGCGCTCAAAGAAACCGCAACGGACAGCGCCCTCCTTACCGGGAGCAAAGGGAGTGGCGGCCTTATGGCGAAAACCGCGCGGCGCAGGATATTTGCCCGGGTCGCCCAGGGTGACACCCATGCCACGAATAGGATCTACAGCAATGCCCTCACGCTCACAAAGCGAAGCAAAAAGCTCCTCCATAGCAGCCTGCTTAGCTGCCAACTGCTTTTTATAAGGACGATTGAGCGCCGTGCATCCGCCACAAGCTCTCATGATGGAACAGGGAGACTTGGGATCCACAGCCTTACGCGCAGGCGAAACCGGATCTTTATGCGGACGCTTGGAGCGAGTCTGAGACGCTTTGTCTCCGCCTCGACGAGAGTCAGAACGCTTGGTCTTAGCCCTGCTCTTGGTCGATTTGCTTTTTGCAGCTTTAGAAGACTTGGATTTCGTAGAAGATTTCTCCTCCTTCGACCCCTCAACCGCCTCCACCAAAGCACGACGAGCCCTACGCCCCGCACGAGATTCTGCCATCAATAACTCCACTTATTCATGAATTAAAGCTGCAAGTATTGTACCGTGCCAAGCCAGCAGACGATATACAAGCGGTTTATTCGTGTCAGTGATAAGCCCAACGACGGTTGCCCGCCGCGTGAGGGGTGTGGGGGTTAAGTTTATCGCGAGTTCCGCACGAACAGGAGGCCACTTAATGTGGCCTCCGTCGTGAGCAGGACTGTAGAGCAGGAAACTTAACCCCCACACCCCTCACGCGGCGGGCAAACTCGCCTTGTGCTCTATCACGCTAAAGTGTATGATTCTGAACGTTACACGACTCACTTTACTTAACTAAAGTGCCACCAAGGGGGAATACCATGAATACCGATATGTCTCGTCGTCAGTTTGTTGGTCTAGCCGGTTCGCTCGCTACGGTTCTAGGTCTTGGCCTGGTAGGCTGCGGTGGTGGTGCCGGTAAGGGTTCCGCTGCCGGTTCTGCTGCAGCCAAGGATGTGAAGGGCGCTGCGGAGTCCAAGAAGCTCGTGGTGGGCTTTGATAAGTCCTATCCTCCGTACGGCTTTGTGGGCGACGATGGCGAGTACACCGGCTTTGATCTCGATCTGGCCAAGGCTGTTGCCGATAAGCAGGGCTGGGAGGTCAAATACGAGGCCATCGACTGGGATGCCAAGGATACGCTGCTTAACTCGGGCGCCATCAACTGCATCTGGAATGGCTTTACCATGGAGGGCCGTGAGGACGACTACACGTTCTCCGAGCCGTACATGCTCAACGAGCAGGTGCTGGTGGTAAAGAAGGATGCAGGCATCAAGAGCTGGGACGATCTTGCCGGCAAGACCGTGATTACCCAGACCGATTCCGCTGCGCAGGATGTGCTTGAGGGTGACCAGAAGGATCTGGCGGCGACGTTTGCCACGCTCGACACCATCGGTGAGTACAACACGGCGTTTATGCAGCTCGAGAGCGGCGCGGTCGATGCCGTGGCTTGCGACCTTTCGATTGCCCAGTATCAGCTTGCCGCCAAGCCCGATGCTTATACGCAGCTTGATGAGCCGCTGTCCAGCGAGCACTACGCCGTCGGCTTTAAGAAGGGCGACACCAAGTCGGCCGACGCCGTGACCGAGTCGCTCAAGGCACTCTACGATTACGGTACGGTTAAGGATCTCTGCGACAAGTATTCAAGCTATGGTCTATCTTTCGATAATTGGGTGCTCAAGTAATGTCTATTCAGGTCATGATGCAGATGCTTGGCCAGGGATTCTTGGTCAGTTTGCAGTTGTTTGTGCTGACACTGCTGGGGTCGATTCCGCTGGGGATCCCCGTGGCGTTTATGCGCATGAGCAAAATCGCGCCGCTTCGCTGGATTGCGCGCATCTACATTTCGGTCATGCGCGGTACGCCGCTCATGCTGCAGATGTTTGCCATCTACTTTGCCCCGTACTACGTGTTTGGCATTTCGCTCACGCCCGATTCCAAGTGGACGGCGTGCGTCGTGGCGTTCATCATCAACTACGCCGGTTACTTTGCCGAGATCTATCGCTCGGGCTTGCAGTCCATTCCGCGCGGTCAATACGAGGCTGCCGAGGTGCTGGGCTATTCGCGCGTGCAGACGTTTCTGTATATCGTGATGCCGCAGGTCGCCAAGCGTATTCTGCCGGCGATGGGCAACGAGATCATCACGCTGGTCAAGGACACGTCGCTGGCGTTTGCCATTGGCGTGGGTGAGATGTTCTCGACGGCCAAGGCGCTGGTCGCCTCGCAGGTGAGCATGGTGCCGTTTGCGATCGCGGCGCTGATTTACTGGGTCTTTAATTTCGTCGTCGAGATGCTGCTGGGCGCCGCCGAGAAAAAATTGGATTACTACCATGATTAATTCGGTAATGAATATATCGAACGCGCGTAAGGCGTTTGGCGGCAATGAGGTGCTCAAGGATATCTCGCTTGAGGTGAAGCGTGGCGAGGTCGTGGCGATTATCGGGCCTTCGGGTGGCGGCAAGTCCACGCTGCTGCGGTGTGCCACGCTGCTCGAGACACTCGACGGAGGCTCGCTCTCGTTTGGCGACCTTGCCGTTGCGACGGATGCGGGTTCGGGCGCGGTCTATGCGAAGGGCGATGTGCCCAAGCAGGCGCGCTCGCGATTCGGCCTGGTGTTCCAAAATTACAACCTGTTCCCGCACTATACGGTGATGAAAAACATCACCGATGCGCCGATTCGCGTGCTTAAGCGTCCGCGCGAGCAGGCGGAAGCCCGCGCTCACGAGCTGATTGCACAAATGGGGCTGACGGGCAACGAGAACAAGGTGCCGTGTGAGCTTTCGGGCGGTCAGCAACAGCGTGTGAGTATCGCCCGCGCCCTGGCGCTCGATCCGGAAATCTTATTCTTTGACGAGCCGACCTCGGCGCTCGATCCCGAGCTAACGGCCGAGGTGCTGCGTGTCATTAAAGACCTGGCGGCGCAGAATATGACGATGGTGATCGTGACCCATGCGATGCAGTTTGCGCGCGATGTTGCCGATCGCGTGGTCTTTATGGACGGAGGCCGCATTGTCGAGGAGGGCCCGGCCGAGCAGGTTATCGATCATCCGCGTGAGCAACGTACCCGTGAGTTCTTGAGTCGTATCGAGGGCTAAGCTCAGCTATGTATTGAGAAGAAGCCGCCGCGGGTCTTATGGACTGCGGCGGCTTTTATTTGTATCGATGGGGTTTAATAATCGCCTGGCATACTTGCTCTGTCCTCTCGCCGCCTGTATTCATACGTGCGCCGAAAGGTATGCATGGACAGCCGCCCGTGAGGGTAGGGTGGTGGCATAGGACATTTGGAGGGTGAGTCGGCTCGGCTGCCGACCATGCTGCTCCCGGGATGGCACCGACCGCGAACTCTCCCCGTTGGCGTCGCGCATTGCGCGCGGCCCTGCAAGGAGGTCATCATGGGTGCTCCCAAGACCGGTAACGTAAGGAACGTGGTGCTCGTAGGCCAAGGCGGGGTGGGCAAGACTTCACTCGCCGAGGCCATGCTCCACCTTTCCGGCAAGACCGCCCGCCTGGGCGGCCACGACGGCACCAAGCCCACGCTCGACTATGACCCCGAAGAGGTCAAGCGTGCATTTTCCATCTCGACGACCATCGCGCCGATCGACTGGAAGGGCGCGCGCATCAATGTGCTCGATGCCCCGTGCTACCCCGATTTTATCGGCGACGCCTTTGCCGCGATGAGCGTCTGCGAGACGGCTCTGTTTGTGGTCGACGCCGAGGCCGGCCCGCAGCCTACGACGGTTAAGCTCTGGTATGCCGCCGAGGACCTGCGACTGGCGCGTGCGGTGTTCGTAAACCGCCTGTCGCGCTCCGAGGCCAGCTTTGCGACCACGATGGACCTGCTGCAAGAGCGCTTTGGCACGCGCCTGGGCGCCGTGACCCTTCCCTGGGGCGAGGGCGAGGACTTTGACGGCATCATCGACCTGGTGCGCATGAAGGCGCGCCATTGCAACGGCACCGAAGCCGTTGAGTCGGAGATTCCCGAGGAGTATCGTGCCCAGGCCGAGGAAGCCCATGACCATCTGTGCGAGCTGGTGGCCGAGGCTGACGATGAACTGATGATGAAGTACTTGGAAGGCGAGGAGACGCTGACGCAGGAGGAGCTTGAAGGCCTGCTGTCGAAGGCGATCGCCGAGCGCATCTTTGTGCCGGTCTTTGCGGGCGATTGCATTAAGGAGCAGGGCGTCAACTCGCTGATGGACGACATCGCCACATACTTCCCGGCGCCGACCGACTACGGCGAGATGCCGCTTATCGACGGCGATTCGCTCAAGATTTCAAGCGACGATGATCGTCCGGTGGCGTTTGTGTTTAAGACCTTGGCCGATCCGCAGCAGGGTCGCATCAGCTTTATCAAGGTGCTGACGGGTACGCTTGAGCCGGGTCTTGAGCTGATCAACGCGCGTACCCGCAAGGGCGACCGTCTGGCTCACCTGTATGTGATGTGCGGCCGCGACATGACCGAGGTCGGTCACGCCTATGCCGGCGACATTATCGTGGCACCCAAGCTGGCGGCCGAGACGGGCGATACGCTCTCGATTACCGGCAAGGTCGAGGCTGCGGCGTTTAAGTTCCCCAACTCGCAGTACCGCATTGCCATCGAGGCCGAGAATCGCGGCGACGAAGAGAAGCTCTACACGTTTATCGAGAAGGCCTGCAAGGCCGATCCGACCATGAGCATCGACCGCGACGAGGAGACCGGCCAGACCATTATCTCCGCCGTTGGTGAGGCGCAGGTTTCGGTGCTGCTCAACCGTCTGGAGGACCGCACCAAGGTCGTTGCCAAGAGCGTGCCGATCCGCATTCCGTATCGCGAGACCATCCGCCGCACGGCGAGCGCTCAGGGCCGCCACAAGAAGCAGACCGGTGGCGCCGGTCAGTATGGCGACTGCTGGCTGCGCGTTGAGCCGCTCATTGGGCCCGACGGCACGAGCGATGGCTATGAGTTTGTGGACGAGGTCGTAGGTGGCCGTATTCCGCGCTCGCTGATCCCCGCCGTGGACAAGGGTGTCCAGGAGACCATGAAGGACGGTATTATTGCCGGCTACCCGCTCACGGGCATTCGCGTGGCTGTGTACGACGGCTCGTATCACAGCGTCGACTCCAACGAGATGGCGTTCCGCGCGGCGGCTCGCATCGGCCTGCGCAAGGCATGTGCCGATGCCGACCCGGTGGTGCTGGAGCCCATTGAGGAAATTACGGTGACCATCCCCGAGAGCTACGCCGGCGCTGTGATGGGCGACATCTCGGCATCGCGCGGTCGCGTGACGGGCATGGAGACCGATGAGCGCGGCGATACCGTGGTTATTGCCCAGGCGCCGCTGGCAGAGCTGACGGATTATTCGACGCGCCTGCGCTCTATCACGCGCGGCACGGGTGACTTTACCATGAAGCCCGCTGGCTATGAGCAGGTTCCCTATGACGTTCAGGCCAAGCTGGTCGAGCGCTATGAGGAGGGTCGCGCCAAGTAGCGTGTGGCGTTGCCCACAACATGTCCGCTGGTAGATAGACCGCCCCGGCTATATGCTGGGGCGGTCTTTTGATCTGCGTGCGACGGAAGGATTGCGGATCATTTTTGGCTTTGGGATGATGCGGTCGACGCTAGTCTCCCGATGCCTGGTTGCGGCCGGTGGCGTAGTCGATCTGCACGTGCGGCTGGAGGTTGTAGCAGTAGACGTGGAAGCACAGGGTCTTGCCATGATCCTCGACCGATTGTGCCTCTAGGCGAACGCCGCGGCAGACGAGTTCCTCCTCGCTGTACATAGGCGTGACGCGGTAGAGCACATGGTTACCCGTATCGCGGATGTAGTCGAGGATCTGCTCCTCAAAAGGAAGCATGCCCGTCTCGTTGAGATAGCGTGTGCCGGTGAGCAAGTTTTTGCGGTTGGCGTTTTCGCCGCAGAGCGACCATGCGATGAGGTGGCAACGGTTGTAGAGGCTCTGGCCAGGGATGAAGTCATAGCGTTGTTGGTGCCAGCCGGCGGGATGAATACGCGAGATGTCGCCGCGCTTGCCCCGGCCGAGCGACTCGGGACCCACGCAGGCGAGCGCCTTGCGGGTGCGGCCTAGGCTGTCGAGCTTGGAGAACTTCTTAAAGCAGCCTTCTTCGGTGGCTCGTTCGTACTCGTCGAGTGTGAACGACGGCGTGCCCAGCGGATGCGTGCTATCGGCGCGCAAGGCGACATAGGGGTTGCCCGCATAGTCGGGAATACTGCTGAGATATACGCCGCGGGCACGGTTGAGGTCGGGGTTTTCGACCTCGTCGATGGGGGTGACGGTGCTGTCCGAGTCGGTGTCGCCGCCGGTGTCGCTCTCGGAGCCATCGCCGGAGTCTTGGCTGCTCTGGGAACCCGCGGAGCTCGCTGTTCCCGATTCGAGTCGGGCGACCAGGTCCGCTTCGTCATCAGTGCGGTTGGGGCTCTCGTTTTGCTTCTCGGCCAGAGCTGCCGCCTGCTCATCACTTTGCGGCGACAGCAGCTTGGGGGCTCCGTCAAGCGATCCCGTAAACAGCGCAAACCCCAGCACCACGGCGGTGCCAATGGAAAGTACTTGTTTATAGGCGGACTTGCGCGACATTGCGGCTCCTGGCTAGACGGTCGGGAATCTACCAGTCTAGCAGGTGCCATCGCAGGTCATTCGATCGAATAAATACTTAAGATTTGTGACAAACACTCCTGATTACCTTGTCCCAAAAATAAACCTGTCCCCTTTTGGCAGGTTACGTCATAAGACTTCTGTCTATGTAACGAAAGCGCAATATGATATATACGTTATATACAAGTTTGTGACGTGCAGTAGATTTGCGGTAACGCAAGCCGATGAAGGGGTCGATATGATCAAGGCTGTAATTTTTGACATGGACGGAACGCTGATCGATACCGAACGTTTGGACATGAGGGCGTGGAAGGTGGGCGCTTCCGAGCTGGGGATCGCGATTGATGATGCGCTGACCCATCAGTTTATCGGCCGTTCGATGGCCGATGTCAAGGACATCCTTGAGGCGCATTACGGCAAGGGCGAAACCGTCGAGGCGCTCTATGCCCGCAACATTGAGCTTCACAACGAGATGGCCAAGACCGACTTGGAGCTAAAGGCAGGCGCTGCTGAGTGCATAGACGAGTTACTGGTTGCGGGCTGTCACGTGGGCCTTGCGACGTCGTCGCGCCGCGTTGCGGCCGAGCGCAACCTTAAGACGGTCGGCCTCTTTGACAAGTTTGAAACGGTGACCTTCGGCGAGGACGTCGAGCGCGGCAAGCCCGACCCCGAGATCTATCTGCTCGCCTGCGAGCGCGCGGGCTTTGCCCCCGAAGAGTGTGCCGTGGTCGAGGACTCTCGCAACGGTTGCGTCTCGGGTATCACGGCCGGCTGCCATGTCTTTGCCGTGCCCGATATCGTGCCGCTGCCGCAGGACGTGGTGGATGGCTGCGAAGCCGTGCTCGACACACTGTTCGATCTGACGGCGGCGGTCAAGGCCGTGCGCTAAAGGTATAGGTTACGCCGTTTTAAAAACGGCGTAACTGCTTGGCACTGCGCAGGTTCCGGGCACGGCAATCTGACGTTCAACTCCACGGGCGCGACCAAAAGGTCAGCGCCCGCTTGTTTCACGTCACCTTGCCGCACCCGGAGCCTGCTCGCTCACTTATGCTCAACCTGAATCGGTTAATTTGGGATGGGGCTAATTCGGGAACTATTTCACCGCAACTTATTGGGGCGTTGCTTATTGGTTCATCGCGCCGTGGATGTAGGGGGTTACCTGGGGGGAGATGTGGCCACAGCCTAGGTTGCGTAGAGCGTATTCGATGGCGGCAGGCAGCGGGGTTTTGCCTTCGGCATCGATCGCGGTGCCGCCGAGGGCGGCAATCTTGGCAACGTCGGCGGGCGCGGCCTCGATATGCATGCAACCGCCGACCAGGCGTGCGCGGACCTGTGACAGGTCAAGATCGTGCAGGTAATCCTCGCAGGCGCGAATCAGATTGACCTTCTCGCGCGTAAGCTCCTCGCCCGTGGGGATGCGCGTGGCAAGGCAGGCGCCAGCGGGCAGATTCCAAACGGGATAGCCCCACGTACGCAGCAGCTCGCGCTCCTCGTCCTTGGTAAAGCCGACCTCCATAAGAGGCGAGCGCACGCCGAGCTCCTCGGCAGCGCGCATGCCGGGGCGGTAGTCGCCACGGTCGCTTGCATTGCTGCCATCGATAACGGTGGGGAACCCCAGCGATTTAGCGTGGTTGACGATAGCGGTGAAGCCGGCGCGTTTGCAGTGATAGCAACGGTTGGCGTCATTGCAGGCAACCTGCGGAAGCTGGAGCTGATCGACCGAAAGGTTAAGCACCGGAAGCTTAAAATGCGGGCCTTCATCGGCCCGTCCGTCAACAGATCGCTCAAACGAAGACTGCTCGGGCGTGCCGATGAGCGGCGTGGTGAGATGGACGAGAAGGGTGCTGGCGGGCATGATGCGAGAGCAAACAGCAGCCAAAAAGCTGCTGTCGACGCCGCCGGAAAAGCCGATGGCGACGCGTCCGTATGCCAAAAGCAGCTCTTCGAGCGCTGCGAGCTTGTCCTGAAGCGCCTCTGCTGGTGCGGTGGTGTCGAAAGACATAAAACGTTCCTTACCGTTGAGTACTCGGTCGAAAACTATAATCCTACCGAGCCGCTCGCCATAAGACATCTATCTATGTAACGAAAGTGCAATATGTATATACGTTATATACAAGTTTGTAAAGTGCGGTAGAGTATCGGCGATGCAAGCCGATGAGGGGGGAGCGAAATGATCAAGGCTGTCATTTTTGATATGGACGGAACGCTCGTGGACACCGAGCGCTTGGGTATTAAGGCATGGAAAGCGGGCGCCGTTGAGCTGGGGCTCGCGATTGATGAGGCGCTGATTCATCAGTTCATCGGTCGCACGCTGCCCGATGTCATGGGCATTCTCGAGAAACACTACGGCAGCCACGAAACTGCCGATGCCCTCTATGTTCGTCACAAAGTAATTCGCGACGAGATGGTCAAGACCGAGCTGGAGCTTAAGGCCGGCGCTGCCGAGTGCCTGGGCGAGCTGCTGGCGGCGGGCTATCACGTGGGCCTTGCGACGTCTTCGCGCCACGTTACCGCCGAGCGCAACCTTAAGGCGTTCGGTCTCTTTGACAAGTTTGAGACCGTGACCTGCGGTGAGGACGTCGTGCACGGCAAGCCCGATCCCGAGATGTATCTGCTTGCCTGCGAGCGCGCGGGCTTTGCTCCCGAGGAGTGCGCCGTGGTCGAGGATTCGCGCAACGGCTGTGTCTCGGGTATCACAGCCGGCTGCCATGTCTTTGCCGTTCCCGATATCGTCCCGCTGCCGCAGGACGTGGTGGACGGCTGCGACGCCGTGCTCGACACGCTGTTCGATCTGACGGCGGCGGTCAAGGCTGTACGCTAGAGCTGACACACAAGCTATTTCAATCACATTTTAAAGAGCCGGTCATTCGCGATGTGCGGATGGCCGCTTTTCTGTTTGTTTTGAGCATTGGCCCGATAACGCCGCATTACACGGAATGGGAAGTTAAGCCGCATAGATATGCCCAGATATCCCACCGAGCCATAAATTCAACGAATAAGCGATTACAGGTAGGCGCCGAGGTTGATGGCCGTGGCGTCGGTCTGGGTATCTGCCTGGGTGCTTGCTCGCTCTAGCAGGAACGGGCGCACGAGCTCTTGGCGATTGATGTCCTCGATGGCCGTGACCGCGGTGACGGTGCGCGCTGCAGAGCCGATGTGGACGTGCTTGGTCTTTGCCGGGGCCTTGTTCTCAATTTGCTCCATGAGCAATTGAACGCCCTTGCGGCCAATCTCGTAGCCCGGGGGCGCTACCGTAGTGAGCGGGACCGATCCGCTCCAAGCGAGTGGGTTGCCATCGCAACCTGCTACGCGTACTTGCCCGGGGACAGAGATGCCCTTGTCGACCAGTGCCGAAACGACACCCGAGGCCAGCACGTCGGTCAGACCGACGACAAAATCGGGGCGTTCGTCGGCGGGGCGCGCGGCGATTTGGTTGCCGATACCATAGCCGTCGGCTGCCGTGTTCCACTCGCCGGCATCGATGACTTCGATCTTGATATCGGGATACAGGGCGAGCGCCTTGTGGATGCCAAGAACGCGCAGGGTGAGCTGCATAAAGGCTGCTCGGCCCACAACGACGATATGGTGAGCGCCGCGGGCGATGGCGAGCTCGGCGATGATGCGCCCTTGGGCTTCGTTGTCGGCGGCGACATAGTAGCCGGGCTCAGAGCAGTGGATGTCCAGGTGGACGATGGGCACGGGCATCTTGGTCATGGCCGGGTGCCAGTCGGGGGATGCCATGGGCTGAACCATGACGCCGGACATCTGCGTGCCCATAAAGTAGCGCAGGTAATGGTCTTCGAGAATGTCGTCGTTGTCGGCATTGGCGATGAGCAGATCGTAGCCGTGCTTGCGGGCCTCGTTGTGGGCGCCGCTGGCAATTTGGAGCGAGAAGCCGTGATCGAGACGGGGGAGGACCAGGCCAAAGGACTTGGTGGTGCCGCCGGCAAGTTGGCGAGCGCTTTGGTTGGGCAGGTAGCCCAGACGGTTGATGGTCTCGTTGATGAGCTTGAGGGTCTCGGGGCGCAGCTTTTCGGGATGGTTGAGCGCGTTGGAAACCGTGCCCAACGAAACTCCAGCCTCGCGCGCGACGTCGCTGATTTTTACCTTTGCCATAGTGGCCCCTTTGATGCGTTTCAAGTACAAGCCTGATTGTAGCATCGCCCGCCCCCGGGGTGTCAAAACCTGCCAATTAGGGACAAGTTTATTTTGGCAGGTTTTATCTGGGGAAACGCCGCCGCCCAAACCACCACAATGGGGACAGGCACCTTTGTGGTGGTGGGGTGTGGCTGTTGCCGTTAATGCGGCAATCCTTCTGGTCAGCGGGCGCGACGCGCGAGGATACACTGTGCCCCACTCAAATCACACCGCGAAATCGAGGAGGGCGCATGGCCGCCGCAAAGGACTACCAGAGCTATCTTAAGAACAAGTGCATCGTCGGTTACGGCATCGTCAACGGCATCGTTAACGCGCTCATCTTTATGGGCATGCACGCGGGGGACGCCGATATTACCTTTGCCGCCGGTAAGGTTGTCGAGGAGATTGCGCTGACAGGCGCCCTGCTTGGTCTCATTTTGACCTGGTGCGTGGTGCCGCTGACCAAGATGGATTTCAACAAGGGCGTTTACCCGGGCAATTCCGAAGGCTATGGTTGGCTGGCCAAGCTGCCCAAAAAGTCGATTCCCCTGTCGATCGTCGTTGGCATCATTGCCCTTGTAGTTGCCACGCCCCTTGCATGGCTTTGCACTTTTGTGCTCCCGCTGCCGCTTTCGCGCACGGGCATGATGATCTTTAAGGGCGTTATGTGCGCTGTTGCCGGCTGTGTGAGCGGCTACGTCGTCATCGGTGCCACCACCGCGGGCGTCGACGCTGGGGAAGTCGCCGCGACTGCCTAGGATTTTCCAACAATCAAACTTTCTCTTCAAAACGGTCGGCCCGAGCAAAGGGGTCGGCCGTTTTGCTTTTCACGAGAAAAAGCAGATGCCCTTTAGGCCCGCCGTCAGAATTGCCGTATCTACGGCAATGGCTCTGATGCCGTCCGTATTGCGCTCCAGCCTATATTTGCCTCGACAAGACGCGCGGGCTCAAAGGGGTTCAATGCCCGCGTGAAACGGAAAAGAAAGGAACCAACACATGGCTAAAGCTAAAGCTGTGGCAGAGGAGAAGGGTGCCGAGAAGTTCATGCTTCTCCCCGTTCTCGTTCTGATCCTGGCCCAGATGGGCACTTCGGGCGATAACGGCGCCCTTTCGCTCGCCGCAACCGCCCTGACGCAGGACCTCGGCGCCACCACCGCCGACATCCAGCTCGCCAACATGGTCTACTCCCTCATGGCCGGCGCCTTTATGATCGCCGGTGGCATGATGGGTACCATCATCGGCTGGAAGAAGAACTTCCGCATGGGCGCCCTGCTGTGCGCCGCCGGCGAGGTCGTCCTTGCCGTTTCCCCCAACATGACCGTCTTCATTTGGGGCGGCCGTACCCTCGTGGGCTTCGGCGCGTCGTTCATGATTCCCTCGGTTTTGGGCCTCGTTCCCAAGATCTATCACGGTAAGAACCGCGTGCTTGCCTTTGGCTGCATAGGCGCCGCCTCCGGCCTTTCCGCCCTGCTGCCGCTGCTGCTTTCGATCGTGCTCATGGCCGCCGGCATGCGCGTGACGTTCTTCGTCCTCGCCGCCTACTTTGTACTCGTGTTCCTGCTGTCCTTCAAGCTGCCCGAGATCGAGCAGTCCGATGAGAAGCTCAAGTTCGATGGCGTCGGCGTTGCCCTTGCCGCAACCGGCCTGTTCCTGTTCCTGGTCGGCGTGTCCCGCATCTCCGCTTGGGGCCTCGTCGAGCCCTTCCCGGCATGCCCCTTCACCATCGCCGGTATCTCCCCCTGCCTGCCCATGGCTGTCCTGGGCGTGATCATCCTCATCGTTATGATCAACGTCGAGAAGAAGGTCGAGGAGAAGAACGGCTTTGCCCTGCTGCCCCAGTCCTTCCTTAAGACCCCGCAGGTCCTCGCCGGTCTCGCCGCCTCCGCCATCACGTTCTTCTTCATGGGTGTTCAGTCCATTCTGATGGCCCCCTACCTGCAGCTCGTTGCTGGCTGGTCTCCGGCTATCGTTGGTGTGCTCTCCATCGTCGTTGGCGTTCCGACCTTCGCCTTCTCCATCGGTATCCCCAAGTTCATGCCGAAGGCTAACCCGCGTCGCGTCATCCAGGTCGGCTACCTCACCCTTGCCGCCGCCCTGATCATCATGGCGTTCTCCGTTACGCTCGACGCTGCTTCCATGCCGGGCATTCTCATTGGCTGCGTTGTTGCCGGCTCGGGCGCCGGTATCGTTTCCGCCCAGGCCAACAACGTTGTCGCCCTTGCCGTGAACGAGCGCGACGCTTCCCAGTCCGGCGGCATTCAGACCACCATGCGTAACGTTGGCCAGGCCATCGGCATTGCCCTGCTGGGTGCCGTGCTGCTCTTTGGTATCACCAACTCCGTGAAGGATGCAGCCGCTAACGATTCCCGCATTTCCGAGTCCACCGTCGCTGCTATTTCCGAGCGCAATATCGACCTCGTCTCCGATGAGAACTTCCGCACCTCTATTGAGGACATCGATATGAGCGATGAGGAGCGCGACGCCCTGGTCGAGATCAACGCTCAGTCCCGCTTCAACTCCACCCGTTTCGCTTACTACGTGGGCGCTGCCATCATCGTGCTTGGCCTGGCTACCACCCCTGCTATCAAGAAGTTCTCCAAAGAGGAGGAGTAGGCCATGAAGAAGCTGTACTTTAACGGCGACTTTGTTCCCATGACGGGCGAGGGCGATACTTTTGAGGCCCTGCTGGTTGCAGACGACGGCACCATCGCGTTTACCGGCTCGCTCGAGGAGGCTCGCGCTCAGGCAGAGGATGCCGAGGAGATTGATCTCAACGGCGCCTGCCTTATGCCCGGTCTGATTGACCCCCACAGCCACATCTCTGGCTGCACGCAGTACATCGTGGCTGCCGACCTTAACGGCGCGGCGGATTTCGATGAGATCGTCGAGCGTCTGGCTGCCTTTGCCGAGCAGCGCGGCATTGGCGAGGACGGCGTGATCATGGGTGTTTCCTACGACCAGAATTCCCTGGCCGAGCATGAGCACCCTAACCGTCACGTGCTCGACCGCGTGAGCGAGACCATTCCGGTTATCGCCGTCCACGCTTCGAGCCACATGGTTGTTGCCAACACCAAGCTGCTGGAGCTTGCCGGCATTACCGCCGAGACTCCCGATCCCGAGGGCGCTCGCTACGGCCGCGAGGCCGACGGCACGCCGGACGGTTACTGCGAGGAGCCAGGCGCTATGTGGCCGGTCTTTGCCGTGATTCAGCCGCGTCAGAAGATGGACATGGACGTCATGATCGGCGAGATGCAGGACATCTACCTGGAAAACGGCATCACCACCTGCCAGGAGGGTGCTACCACCGCCGACTTCGCAGCGCTGTTCTGCGGCCTTGCGAACAAGGGCCTGCTCAAGATGGACGTCGTGAGCTATCCCATGTACGGCGAGGATGTCGACAAAATCTTGGCCGACCACGAGCCTTTTGTCTCGCAGGACTACACCGGTCACTTCCGTATCGGCGGCCTCAAGATGTTCTTTGACGGTTCTCCCCAGGGTCGTACGGCGTGGATGACCGAGCCCTACACTCCCGGCGATGAGGGCGAGGGTTACTGCGGTTATGGCACCATGACCGACAAGGCCGCGTATGACTTTATGCGCAAGGCCATCGACGGCAATCATCAGCTGCTCGCCCATACCAACGGCGATGCGGCTGCCGACCAGTACCTGCGCGTGTACAAGCGCGCGCTGGAGGATTCGCCTAATCCCGATAAAGCGAGCCTGCACCCGGTCATGATCCACTGCCAGACTGCCCGCCGCGATCAGTACGAGCAGATGGCCGAGATCAACATGATCCCGTCGATTTTCGCCAGCCATATCTGGTACTGGGCCGACGTGCATCTTAAGAACTTCGGTCCCGTGCGCGGCGGTCGCGTGTCTGCCTGCCATGACGCTCTGGAGTGCGGCCTGCCGTTTACCTTCCACACCGACACGCCGGTGCTGCGCCCCAATTTCTTTGAGGCTGTGTGGTGCGCCGCCAAGCGCGTCACCAAGGGCGGCGCTCAGCTGGACGAGAATCAGAAGATCAGCGTGTACGAGGGTCTGAAGGCCATCACGGTCAACGGCGCTTTCCAGTATGGCGAGCTCGACCGTAAGGGCACTCTCGAGGCCGGCAAGCTGGCCGACTTCTGCATTGTCGAGAAGAACCCGCTCAAGATCGAGCTCGACGAGGTGCGCAACCTGCGCGTTCTCGAGACGGTCAAAGAGGGCGAGACTGTCTGGACGCGCAAATAGCTTTGTCATGGCATAGGCCATAGACGCTAAAAAGAACCCGTGGCTGCAGGGGCGGCCACGGGTTCTTTGCGCTTAAGCGTATTTGAAGGCTTGCATGGGCACGCGCGATGGGCGCCCACGCCGTCTACCGTTTGAGACCGGCCTCGGATGCGAGCTTGCGGAAGCGCTGTGTGGCCGGAGTGAGGACGCGCTCATCGCTTGGGGCGACGCAGAGCACCAGGATGTGTTGCAGGCGGTCGCCGGTAAAGCCGACTCGTGTTTCCACGCGGTAATGCACGGCCCCGGTTTGAGCGACATCTTGGGAACATACGGTCAGCAAGAGCCAAGGTCCGTGCGTGAACGACAGCATCTCGAAGGTGTTCGAGAAGCCGGAGAGCGTGCCACGCCAGAGGCCGTCTTCGACAAGTGCAGCGTGAAGGGTGCGCGTGAGCATGCGCGCGTGCGAGATATCGAGCTCGCGCTCGGGAAGACCGCCGGCAAGCGGGGCGTCGTCGAGTGCGTGGGGGCATCCTAGCTTCATGAGCAGCAGCTCGATGCGGCTGCGATCGGCGTCATCGATGGCATTGCTCAGCACGCAGAGTGGAAGCGTCGTCTTGATGGGGTCGAATGAGACCAGGAAGTCGAGGCTGCTGTGCTTGGGGTCTGATTCAATCTCGGCGACTTCTGTTTCGGTCAGCACACGCGCGACCCGCATGCAGGGAATGAGCCGCTCAAGTCGATCGCGCGCATAGAAGACCTGCTCAATGCCGCAGTTGACCACGAGTCCGACACGCCATTGATCGTGCGAGGACAGGCCGTCCATATACGAGAGCAATAGCATCGCCAGGCGCGTCACGTCGGTCTGGTATAGATTCAGCCCAGATAGGCCGGGCGCGTCGCGCAGCACCTCGGACAGGCGCATAAACGAGGCCATGTTTTCGTATCGCACCGTCCAGGTGTTTTCCTGGGGCAGTGAGATGGCGCGTTCATAGCGCATGTGAGTTTGTCCGGCTTCGATGAGCGCGGCGCAGGGCTTTTCAAGATGAAGCGGCGGTCGCGTGCCAAAGCGTTCGCCGAGAGCGCAGAATAACTCCTCGGTGAGGCGCGCCGCCTCGGGTGTGGGCTGATATGTGCGCTGGAACTCGGGCGTCCAGCGGCGCGTGGAGACCGTAAAGAGGTCGCGGATGATGCCGCGCTCGTTGGCGGAGACCTCGATGCCAAAGTGCTGCTCAATGCGGTTGGCGACGTCGTCGTACACAACGGGAATCGCCGAGGTGTAACCACCGACCTCTTTGCCCTTAAGAATGCGCAGGACCATAATCTGCAGGTAGACGGCAAGCTGGTGGCGGGCGTTGTCGGTATAGAGCGTTCGGCTTTCGCGCTCGACGTATGCGATGAGGTCGTTGAAGAATTGCTCGTTGCCGCCAAAGAGCTGCGGCTCAATGCGGCGCTTCATGGCGGTCGACGCGAGCTCAAACAGATAATAGACGACGAAGAATCGGATGTACTCCTCGGGACCCTCGACCGTAATGCGGCGCCCGCGTACGATTTGGACTCCAAACGGCGTCATGAGCTCGTTCCATGTGCGCAGGTCGTCTTGGGCCTGCTGTTTGTTGGTGAGGATGGCCCGCGCAAGCGATTCGGTGGTGTATTGGTGCCGGTAGTCGCAGGTGAGCAGCAACATGCCGCGATAGAAGCGGTCAAGACCGGCGTCCATGGAAAGCGAACGTTCCTTGATGATGTCCGATATCTGACCGCGCTGCGTGCTGTCGCCATCGATGCGGATGCCGTTGCCGCGCTTGGAGACAATTGCCGCTTGGATGCCCATTTCGTCGAGGAAGGCGTTAGCGGCCCGCATGTCGTTGCGGATGGTGCGCTCCGAGCAAGCAAGGGCATCGGAGATATCGACTGTCGGGGTGTAGCCCGCCTGGCCGAGCAGGATTTTAAGCAGCTTTGCTTGTCGCTGATTGATGCTCATGGGGCTCCCTAGGGTCGCGAGAAAGTTCGATTTGCCGTATATCTGGAAAAGAGCGTGGCACCTGTCATGATACGCATTTTTTATGATGAGTAGGGGAAGGGTTGGTTTTAAATCCTTGCCGCATATACGGAATGAAAAAAGCGGATGGTGATGTGCATGAATCGCGCGGTTTCGAACTCGGGGATGGAGCCTGCGGCGACTTCTCGTTTGGCGCGACTGGCGCCGCTGATCGTGCTGGCATGCGCTCAGGTGGGTACCTCGGCAGACAACGGTGCGTTTTCGGTTGCCATGGCCGAGATGATGCGCGTGTTTGGATGTCCGCTCTCGGACGTGCAGATGGCGAGCACGGTCTATTCGCTTATGGCGGGCACCTTTATGCTTGCGAGCGGTTTGCTCGGCATGGTTATCGGGTGGTGCCGCAACTTCCGTGCCGGATTGGTGCTTGCTGTGGTGGGAGAGCTGCTGTGCGCGTTTTCACCGAGCATTGAGCTGCTTATTTGGGGTGGCCGACTGATGGTCGGGCTGGGCGCAAGCCTCATTATCCCTTCGGTACTGGGCATGGTGTCCATGCTGTACGAAGGCGAGGAGCGCAAGCAGGCATATGGCGTGATTGCCGCATCGGCGGCGCTTGCGACGATTATTCCTATCGCGCTGGGCATTCTGGTCGATATCGCAGGTTTTCGCGTGACCTTCGGCGTGCTCGCCGCCTATTTTGTCGCACTGCTCGTTGCGAGCGCAAAGCTGCCGACGGGTGGCGGGCTGCACGCGGGCAAGTTTGACGCGCCGGGTGCGGTTATTGCCTCTCTGGGATTGTTCGCCGTTATGTGCGGTCTTTCGCGCATCTCGACCTGGGGCGTATTTGCTCCCTTACCGCAGGCTCCCTTCACGATCGCCGGTATTTCTCCCGCTTTGCCTATTGTCGGCGTCGGCCTGCTATTGCTGGTGATGCTGATTCCGGTCGAGCACTGGATGGAGCGCACCCACGGCATAGCGATTTTGCCGTCGAGCTTTGTGCGCAATCCCACCGTTCGCGCCGGCGTCATCGCCATTGCTCTGCCGTTTTTCTACATGGGCGCTCAGGGTCTGGTCGGCACTTCGTACTATCAGCTTGTAATTGGCCTTGGCGGCATGCAAACAGCGCTTTTGGGCATCATCTCGGGTGTGCCCATGCTGGTGCTCGCAATGTTTGTGCCGCGCAAGTTTCCGCAGCTTAAGCCTTGGTCTGTGGTGCGTACGGGCTATGTCTTTATGGCGGCGGCCTGTGTGAGCATGGCGTTTGGCGTGCGCGCGTCCGAGCTGACGCCCATTATGGTGGTCGGTACGCTCTTTGGTGGCGTGGGCGTTGGCCTGGTGAACTCACAGGCTAACAACATTGTCGCTTCCGCCGTGCCGCCGAGTGACGCCCAGCAATCGGGCGGCATCCAGGGTGCGGCGCGTAACCTGGGCCTCGCGTTGGGCTCTGCCGCCATGGGTTCGGTCCTGCTTATCGCCGTCAACACCGGTCTCGATGCGCGTATTGATGCGAGTAATGTGGTCGACACGCAGAGCAAGGCGGCGCTCGAAGAGGTTGTTTATACCTACGAGAGTGATGCCGCGTTTACGGCGCGCCTGGAATCGATGGGCGTTGCACCCGAGGCGCAGGGAGAGCTCTTGGCGGACAATGCCGAGGTTCGCGCAAAGTCGGCGGCCACGGCCTTCTACGTGGTGGCAGGACTTGCCGTCGTAGCGCTCGCAACGACCTTCCCCAAGCAAACCTCATAGACAAACGCCGCCGCCCAAACCGCCACGAAGGGGATAGTCCCCTTCGTGGCGGTTTTGCTGTTCCGGCCTTCAATTGTCTCGATCTGTAACATCTGGACGGCAAAACCGGCTCTACCTGTTACAGATCGAGACGAAACGCCGAGGTCGGACGGAAAATCTCGATCTGTAACAGCAAGCCCGCTTTTGGTGTCCTAGTTGTTACAGATTGAGATAAATCGCCGGGACAGGCCGCCGCCCCGGCCAAAACCACCACGAAGGTGCCTGTCCCCATTGTGGTGGTTTGGACCGGCTGGACGTGTGTGCATCGGGTGGTATCTAAGCTGATATACCACTTCTGGTATATCAGCTTGCGTTTGCGTGAGTACAATACTCGAACGTTATACGTCTCAGCGCCCCCTGTGCGTGGACGTCTTGCAGTCACGCGAACGAAGGGATTTATCCTATGTGCGGAATCGTCGGCTACACCGGCTCTGATATTGCAAAGAACATCCTGGTCACGGGCCTCAAGCGTATGGAGTATCGCGGCTATGACTCCTCGGGCGTCGCGCTCGAGGTGGGCGAGGGCGCCGCGGCGCACCTCGACGTCATCCGCCGCGTGGGCAAGGTCGCGGGCCTGGAGAGCGAGCTTTCCAACATCGACAGCGACGCTACCTGCGGTATCGGCCACACCCGTTGGGCCACCCACGGCAAGCCCTCCGTCGTTAACGCTCACCCCCACACCAGCTGCGACGGTCGTATCGCCATCGTCCACAACGGCATCATCGAGAACTTCGCCGAGCTGCGCGAAGAGCTGGAGGGTCGCGGCCACCACTTTAAGAGCGAGACCGATACCGAGGTCTTCGCGCATCTGATCGAAGAGGCTTATGCCGAGACGCACGACCTGATGGCCTCCGTGCGCGAGGCGTGCACCCACGTGGTCGGTGCCTATGGTCTGGCCGCCGTGTGCGCTGACGAGCCCGGCGTGATCGCCGTGGCCCGCAAGGATTCCCCGATCGTGGTCGGTGTGGGCGAAACCGGCTCCTATGTTGCTTCCGATGTCATCGCGCTCATCGACGCCACCCGCGATGTCGTGGTGCTCGAGGACGGTCAGTTTGCCAAGCTCACGCCCGCAGGCGTCGAGTACACCGACGAGGCCGGCAATGTTATCGAGCCCAAGGTCACCCACATCGACTGGGATCTGGACATGGCCGAAAAGGGCGGCTATCCCGACTTTATGCTCAAGGAGATCCACGAGCAGCCGCGCGTCGTGCGTGACACGCTGGTTGGCCGTATGACGCCTGCCGGCGAGCTCGATATCGACGAGTTGGGCCTTTCGCTCGAGGAGCTCAACGACATCGACCGTGTCTACGTGATCGCCTGCGGCACCAGCTACCACGCCGGTCTCATCGCAAAGAACCTCATTGAGGGCTGGGCTCGCATCCCCACCGAGGTTGAGGCGGCCAGCGAGTTCCGCTATCGCAACCCCATCATCACGCCGACGACGCTCGTCGTTGCTGTGTCCCAGTCTGGCGAGACGGCCGATACCCTCGCCGCCATTCGCGATGCGCGCATCAAGGGTGCCAAGGTCTTCGGCATCACCAACGTGGTGGGCAGCCCCGTGGCGCGTGAGAGCGACGGCGTCATCTACACCAAGGCCAACAAGGAGATCGCGGTCGCCTCGACCAAGAGCTTCATCGGCCAGGTTGTGAGCCTTACGCTTTTGGCCCTGCTGCTGGCGCAGGTCAAGTACCGCCTGACCACCAAGCAGGCGCGCATGCTGTTCCGCGAGCTTTCCGATACGGCCGAGCAGATCCAGTGGATTTTGGATACCCAAACCGAGGCCGTTCATGAGGCCGCCCTGCTGTGCAAGGACGCGCAGTCCGCACTGTTCGTGGGCCGTGGCATGGGTGCCGCTATTTCCTACGAGGGTGCGCTCAAGCTCAAGGAAGTCAGCTACCTGCACGCCGAGGCATATGCCGCCGGTGAGATGAAGCATGGCCCCATTGCCCTGATCGACCCGGGCTTCCCTGTCATCGCCGTGGCCACCAAGAGCGCCACCTACGACAAGACCGTGTCGAACCTTATGGAGTGCAAGGCACGTGGTGCCAAGGTCATCGTCGTTGCCACCGAGGGCGACGAGGAGATCAACAAGATCGCCGACTGCATCATCCGCGTGCCAGCAGTCCGCGACGTGTTCAGCCCCATCACGGCGAGCGTCCCGCTGCAGCTGCTCGCCCGCGAGGTCGCCATCCTGCGCGGCTGCGACGTCGACCAACCCCGAAACCTGGCGAAAAGCGTCACGGTCGAGTAGTTGGTTCCGCCGTTCTAGCGACTAAGGCCCGGCTCCGCATCAAGACGGAGCCGGGCCTTGTTGCATTTGCCCAGATAAAACCTGCCAAAATAAACCTGTCCCTTTTTGGCAGGTTAGCGGAGCTTGCTGGTCTCGAAGTACTCGGGGAACTGGTCCAGAACCTCGGTTTGATTGCGGAACATCATGTGCAGGTGCTTGCTGACCAAAAAGCTCGCTTCGATGGGGTCGCGACCGGCGATAGCGCGGCGAATCTGCTTGTGCTCGTTCACGATGTCCTGATTGTCGAGAACCTGCGTGGCGGCGCGCAGCCAGCGGAAGCGCTCCAGGTCGGCATTGGTCTCTTCGAGCCACGACCACACGGTGCTGCGACATGCGATGCTAAAAATCATGTGATGCATGAGGTTGTCGCTCAAAAAGAAGCCGATGCGATCCTCCTCGGCCATGGCCTTTTCCTGCAGCACGATGGCGCGGTCGAGCTGCTCGATGCCGGCCGACGTGGCGCGCGCACAGCACTCCACAATCACCTGCTTTTCCAGATGCTCGCGGATGTAACAGGCACTCTCGGCAAGGGTGAGGTTGATGGGCGAGACGTAGGTGCCGCTCTGGGGCACGGTGCGCACCAGGCCTTCCTGCGCCAAGCGAACCAAAGCCTCGCGCACGGGCGTGCGACCCATGTCCAGGTCATCGCAAAGCTGCTTGACGCCCAGCTTTTCGCCCGGCTTGTAGTCCAGGTAGACGATTTTGCGTCGAATGGTGTGGTAGGACTGGTCCTGTAGGCTCGTTTCCTGCTCGCCGACGTGCATCGATTCTTCCATAGCGCCTCGCAACTGTTCTATCAAACTCATATGTCAGTTGTTAATTATGCCGCGAATCAGCTCTCCGCGGTGGGTAATTCGGCTGTTGCCTGAGAACTATTGCGGCATCTTAGTCTGTGTTTGCGCAAGGCTGTGCTCAATGTTGCCGTATCATAAGCCGTCGCAAACGTGAAATAGAAAGAAGGAATCCCATATGCAACTGGCAAATATCGTACGCGAGCGCTGGAAAGGCGTCTTGTTCTGCCTGATCATCGCCATTCCCGCGATGTTGCTCGGCAAACAGGTTGAGGTGGTCGGCGGTCCGGTATTCGCCATCCTCTTTGGCATGGTCCTGGCGCTCGTCTTTCCCAAGAATCGTCGCGAACAGCTCGCCGCCGGCGTCACCTATACGTCCAAAAAAGTCTTGCAGTACGCGGTTATCCTGCTTGGCTTTGGCATGAACCTCTCCCAGATTCTGTCCAAGGGCGCCCAGTCGCTGCCGATTATCGTGGCGACAATCTCGACCTCGCTTGTCATCGCCTTTGTGCTCTGCCGCGTTATGAACGTGCCGGGCAAGATCGCGACGCTTGTGGGTGTGGGTTCGTCGATTTGCGGCGGTTCTGCCATCGCTGCGACCGCACCCGTCATCGATGCCGACGATCGCGAGATTGCCCAGGCTATTTCGGTCATCTTCCTGTTTAACGTTATCGCGGCGCTCGTGTTTCCGACGCTCGGCGGCATGCTCGGGCTGACCAACGAGGGCTTTGGCCTGTTTGCCGGTACCGCCATCAACGACACCTCGTCCGTAACGGCTGCGGCGAGCGCCTGGGACAGCATGCACCCCGGCGCCAATGTGCTCGAGAGCGCCACAGTGGTCAAGCTCACCAGGACGCTGGCTATCATTCCCATCACGTTGGTTCTCGCATGCTGGCAGATGCATCTGGCGCGCAAGGCCGGCGGTGACGCCAAAAGCACGTTCTCGCTTAAACGCGCGTTTCCCATGTTCGTGCTGTTCTTTGTGCTGGCGAGCGTAATCACCACGGCGCTTCAGCTTCCCGCGTCCGTTACGGCGCCCATCAAGGAGCTGTCGAAGTTCTTTATCGTGATGGCCATGGCGGCTATTGGCTTTAATACCGATATCGTCGAGCTGGTCAAAAAGGGCGGCAAGCCCATCGCGCTGGGCTTTTGCTGCTGGATTGGCATTGCGTGCATGAGTTTGGGAATGCAGCACGTGCTGGGAATCTGGTAGAGAAGTAGCTTATTTGCGTGCTGGTTGCCGGTGAGCGCAAGCCTGCGGTGGAGCGATAGGAGCTCTTGCGGGTATGGCTTGTCCGCAGGTTTATAAGTCCCGAAGAGCTCTTATCGCCCCGCCAGGATGGCGATGCGGGGCAACACCTATACTCGCAGGACGGCGCTTTCTGCCCTATAGTGTTTGGTGAGCAATATCGTTCAATTTTGAAACACTTGGTCGTGCGACCGTCGGCGGTTGCACGTCGCTGCGGACGGGGGCAAATCATGGATAGCGATGCCAAGCTGAACATCTTGACCGAGGCCCTGGCTGCTGCCGGGGCCTCGGCATTGGCAATCGATGCGCGTGGGGGCGTCGCGATCTCGACCATGAATGACGCGGCGCTTGAGCGGGATGTGGCGGCTTTTGTCGCTGAGCGCCTCGACCGTATAGGAGACGGCGCGCGTCTGGTTATGGGGCGTGCGGGTACGCGCCTGAGCCTGACCGTTCGCCCCACCGACAAAGAGGGCGGGGGCCTTTGGGTCGTCGTGGTCCGCGAGGTGCGCGGCGCCGCGGCGCATGCGGGCATCGAGTGGCTCAACGCCGACGAAGTTGAGGCCCGCTACGAATCGAGCGCGTACGGCATCGTTGAGGGTGCCGCTGCGGTGGCTGCGCCGGTTGCAGAGAGTTACGCGCGCGGTGTGCCCCTTATGCTCGAGGGCGAGCTGGGAGCGGGTCAGGTCGAGATCGCCAAGCGCCTCTATCTGGACGGTCCTTTTGCCGATCAGCCCTTTGTTTCCATTGCGCTTGATGAGCTCACCGATCGCGGCTGGCGCCATGTGCTCAAAAGCGCCGAATCGCCGTTGTTCCAAACGGGGCTGACCCTTTGCATTGAGGGCTGGAATGCGGTTGGCCCTCAGCGCCTCCGCGAGCTCGTTTCCACGATGGCCGACACCGCGTTGGCGACGCGCTGCCATGTGGTGCTGACAGCGAATGACATGCCGGGCGGCGGCGAAAGTGATCAAGCCGCCTTTGTGACCGAGCGTTTCGCCTGTGCGGTGAGTGTGGCGCCGGCAATCGCCGAGCAGGGAGCCGCGTCGACGAAGGTTGCGCGCTATTTGGAATATCTCGCTGATGCATTTGGGACGGCAGCGCCCACGCTGTCTGCCGCGGCGACGAAGACGCTCGATGCTTACCGCTGGCCGCGCAATTATCTGCAGCTCCGCGAGGTCTCGGAACGACTGTATATATTGGTGGGGGCGGGCACGGTGGACCGCGCTGTGGCGGAGGAAGTACTCGCCCAAGAGGACGTGATTAAGACCGCAACCTTTGGCGCCCCGACGCTCGAAAGTGACCTGTATATCCTGCGACCGCTGGCCGATACCGAGCGAGATATCGCGCATTTGGTTGTAGACCATCTCCACGGCAACCGAACCCGTGCGGCGGAGGTGCTGGGTATAAGCCGTACAACGCTGTGGCGCTTGCTGAAGGGCGACGACCGTTGAGCGAGGCGCCCGTGACCGCGCGCGATGCGTGTGCTACAGTCCAAAGCGTTATTGTTTCGATTTGGTTACGGCGTGCGAGGGCATATGGCTGAGACTACAAAACCGAGCCGCAGAAGGCGGAGTGCCGCGCCGGTCAACCGACGCACAGCATCGGTGACGTGGGGCAAGCATGCCTCTGGCTTCGATGGCTCATTTAAGCGTACGAAATACGGCTATCCGTCGGCGAGCGCCCGTTTGGCCATGCAGGCCGAGTCGTCGCTGTGGGGTCGTAAGCGCGTGGTGGGTTCTAAGCTCAAGCACGACGGCACGCTCGGCTACATCAGCCGCGGGGCGGCCCGCCGCAGCGGGCTCAATCCGGCTGGTTGGCATCGTTATGTTCCGATTGCGGTCGTCGTTGCAGTGATCGTCATCGCGCTCGCAGCGCTTGGCTACGCCGGCGGCGGTGCCAACCTGGACGCAATGTTCAAGTCGCCCGAGCTCGCGCATGCAGGCACAGAAGTTGTCGAGGGCGCGCAGACTCAGACGGGCGTGGCGCCCCAGCGCGGCATTGTTGCGGCAGCCACCACCATCGCCGATGCTCAAAAGGACGAGAGCGAACAGGGCGACGACGCCGAAACGACCCAGACGAACGAAGCGACGACAACTCCATCGGCAAGATAAGTTGCGAGTGGGACAGCAAATTTGGGATTGGGCCTTTTAGCTGCTCAAGTGCCAGATGTCACCAGTGGCGCACCCGATGTCAGTCACCAACAGCGAGCGAGCCGTATTCACGCCAATCTGACGTTCGTTAGAACGGCGGAACTAATTACTTCACGTACACCACGTTGTCGCGGCGGGGTTTGGGCTCGGGTAGCGTGTCTTCGGCATAGCCCAGAATGCAGTGACCGACACCGCGCAGGCTGCCGTCGGCGGGCAGACCCCAGCTGGCCAGCAACTCCAGACCGTCGGGCGAGTCGAAGACCTCGCGTGCGCGATGAATCCAGCACGAATCGACACCCAGCGCATAGGCGGCATTGAGCAGGTTGCCCATGGCAAGCGAGCCGTCTTCCAGATGCGTGGGCACGCTGCGGTCGACCAGCACCACCACAACGGTCTTGGCGCCATAGAAGGGGTCGCCGTTGCTGCCCATGACCTGGGCGTTGAGCTGTGAGAGACGCTCGACGGTCGCGGGGTCGATGACGGCGACAAACGTCACCGGCTGGCGGCCCATGCCGCTCGGTGCATATTGGCCGGCTTCGATAATACGTGCAAGCTTTTCGGCCTCGACGGGACGATCGCTGTATTTGCGGCAGCTGCGGCGGTGAATGAGTGCTTCGATAGTCTCCATGGTGTCTCCTTGTGGTGGCATTGCAGATGCCCCGTTCATACCCGTCGGGCTCAAACGATAGACGGTCAATTGCCCGGCCAAAAGGATAGATTCCAATTGGGAAAGTAGGTTTGCATAAAAGTAGCTTCAGAATGTGACAAACAAATGGGATAGTTAAACGTTTTATCCCGTCTACCCTGCGGTTTTTTACCACTTGCCTAAATGACGAACGCATAACCTCTGATAAAGGTTTTACTAAAGGAGTACCAACGTTTATCAATGCGCCATGGTGGCGCCGGGCCAGGAGGTAACATCATGTTCCAGGCTGGAGATGTCGTCGAGACCGACTTCGAAGGATTTCTGAAGCTGCTGCGTTCCAAGACGCGCGCTTTTGTGACGATTGACGATCACGAGTACTACATCACGCACACCGATGGCTATTGGCGTGTTCAGGATTGCGAGGCCCTCAACGACAAGGGCCACTTTACTGACTGCTCCGAGCTGGTCAACACGGTCTGCGAGGTCGTCGAGCTGCCGTGGATTGCCGGCAAGAGCCTGCATGACAGCTTCTCGGGCGCTACGGTCTATGAGGCCGTCGCCGCTTAACGGGCAATAAAACCCGATTTTCACGTGACCGCTGGCGCTGCCCCCGCGCCGGCGGTCTTTTTCTGCCGATAGGCCATAAAAGTGCAAGCATTTGCGGAGAGCCTGTTGACGATAGTCAAAACTCGGACTAATCTAGAGATACAAAATTGGTCAAAAATCGGACAATCGAATGGTGGGATAGATGAATAGTGCGGTTACGCTGGTCGACTTCGACCGGTTGCTCAATGGACTCGACCATATCTATTCGGAGTTCTCGCGCGCCTGCGGTCTTTCGGACTGCGCTTACTGGATGCTCGTCGATACCAGCACGGCGGGCGGCAGTATTGCCGTAAGCCGCCTGACGAGCGAATGGTTCTACAGCAAGCAGACCATCAACTCGGCCATTAAAACCTTGACGGCGCGGGACTTTGCAACGTTGGAGTTTGCCGAAGGCAGCCGTAAGAACAAAGTTGTGCGTTTGACCGAAGCGGGCATGCGGTTTGCCGAGCGTTATGCGCTGCCGGCACTCAAGGCCGAGCAGCGAGCCTTTGGCGCGCTTGAGCCGTGTGAGCAACGCGAAATCATGCGCCTAATCGGAAAATTTTCCCATGCGCTCGGCGATGAGTGCGATGCCTTTAAGCAGCATATCGCTGCCGAGAGCCAGGCCGAGAATCAAGGTGAGGGGGAGTCGTGCGACTCTTAATGAGGTTTATGAAGCCGTATCGCAGGCTTGTCGCGGTGACGTTGTTGGTGCTGCTAATCGACAACGTTGGCACACTGCTGGTACCCACGATGTTGGCGAACATGGTCAACACCGGTATCACCACGGGCGATGTCGACTACATTTTGCGCAACGGTCTCTACATGCTTATCGCGACCGGCATGGCCAGCGGCGGCGCGGTGTTGGGCTGCTATCTTTCGGCGCGCCTGGCCGCCAACGTGGCCTGCGATATCCGCAATGCCGTCTACGACAAATCGCTCGAGCTCGCGGCCAGCGATTTTGAGCGCTTTGGCACCGGATCGATGATCACACGCTCGCTCAACGACATCAACGTGATTCAGCAGGCTATCCTGCAGACGATTCAGTTGGTGCTGCCGGTGCCGTTCTTGGCTGTCGCGGGCATCATTTTTGCTTGGTTCATCGATCCTGCCATGGGCACACTTCTGGGCGTAGTCGTTGCGATTGTGCTGGTGGCGGCGGTCTTTACGGTTGCCAACGCGGCTCCGATCTTTATGCGCTTGCAGAGCTTTATCGACCGCATGAACGTGGTGCTGCGCGAAAACATCGTGGGCGTGCGCGTCATCCGTGCGTTTAACAAGGAGCGTCACGAGGAGCGGCGCCTGGACGAGGTGTTTAGCGACTACGCCGCCAACGCCATCAAAGTCAACCACCTGTTTGTGGGCCTCGACAGCTCAAGCTTCTTTTTGATGAACATCGCTGAGGTGGCAGTGCTGTGGGTTGGCGGCAACCGCGTGGGCGCCCACGCCATGCAGATCGCGAGCATCTCGGCGGTGCTGGAGTACGCGCTTCTGATCCTGTTCTTTGTGATGATGGCGCAGATGGTGGTGCTAACTCTGCCACGCGCCGCGGCATGCCTAAGCCGTGCACAGCAAGTGCTGGAGATTGAGCCGAGCATCGTCGATGGCCAGCGTACGCTGGGTGACGGGGCGCCTGCCTCCGAGGACGATGCGGTCGCCGTGTTCGATCATATGTCGTTTCGCTTTGACGACGCCGACGAGGACACGCTGTGCAATTTGAACTTTACTTGTCGTCGCGGTCAGACGACCGCAATCGTTGGCTCGACAGGCTCGGGCAAATCGACGGTGGCAAAGCTTCTGCTGCGCTTCCACGATGCCACCAAGGGCTCCATTCGCCTGAATGGTGTGGACCTGCGCGAGCTTACGCAAGACGAAATCCGCGGGCGCATTGCCTATGTGCCGCAGAAGGCGTGGCTGTTCTCGGGCACGGTGGCGAGCAACCTTCGCTTTGGTAACGAAGGCGCGACCGAGGGCGACATGCTTCACGCGCTTGAGGTTGCCCAGAGCACCTTTGTACTCGACCAACCGCAGGGGCTCGATACCCCGGTTGCCCAGGGCGGTACGAACTTTTCGGGCGGCCAGCGCCAGCGTTTGGCAATCGCCCGTGCGCTCATGAAGCATGCCGATCAATATATCTTCGATGACAGTTTTTCGGCCCTGGACTTTAAGACCGATGCTGCCCTGCGTCATGCGTTGCAAGACGAGACGCGTGACGCTGCGGTGCTCATCATCGCGCAGCGCATCTCGACGATCTTGCACGCCGACCAGATCGTCGTGCTCAAGGATGGCGAGGTTGTGGGTCTGGGCACGCATGGCGAGCTTATGGAAGCCTGCGAGGTGTACCGCGCCATCGCGGAATCGCAGATGAAGGGAGGTGAGTAGCATGACCGAGGAGCTCAAGAAGCAGGGCGGCCTTGTCGATGCCGCCGCTGCGGACGCTGCCGAGGAAGCGGTCGAGCGGGCTGCCATGTCGACCGAGCTGGATGACGCCGCCAAGGCTGCAGCCGAGCGCGAGGCTCGCCGCCAAGCGCTCTACGAGGAAAACGAGCGCGCCGAGGACGAGCGCGCCCGCGCCGAGGCAGAGCGTATGCGCGACGTGGACGACGAAGACGAGGACGAGACGCCTCGGGATACCTGGGCGACGGTGCGCCGTCTGTGGAGCGAGGCCTCCGGCGATCACTGGCGCTTTTACCTCGTGTTCGCGAGCATCGTGTTCTATGTCATCTTTAACACCGCGGCGCCGGCGTACAGCGCCCGCGTCATCGATGAACTGTGGGGACACGTGAAGCTGGCGTTTGCCAACGACACCACCTTCAGCATCACCTGGGAGAACTGCGGCAGGACTATCTTCATCTACTTTATGATCTGGACGGCCGCCGCCTCGTTCTACGCGTTCCAGAGCTTTTTGATGTCGAGCGTGGCCGAACGCCTCAACCTGCGTCTGCGTAACCGCATCGCTCAAAAGCTCAACCGTCTGCCGCTCGCCTATTTTGACGCGCATCGCCCCGGCGAGGTTGTCAGCCGCGCGACCAACGACCTGGACAAGATGTCCGAAAGCATGCAGCGCGGACTGCTGCAGCTGCTGGTGTCGATCGGCACCGTGGTGGGCGCCGTGGGCGTGATGTTTGTGTTTAGCGTGCCGCTCACGCTGGTCTTTTTGTTCTTTACGGCGTTGTCGCTGCTGGTGACCAAAGTCGTCTCGCGCCGCACGCATGATGTGACCGGCGAGCGCCAGGAGTGGGTGTCCAAGATTACGAGTGCGGTCGAGGAGGGCTATTCGGGCCGTCTGGTGATTCGCGCGTTTAACCGCGAGCGCCAGAGTTCTGCCGAAGTGCATGAGGCCTCGAGGGAGCTAGCGCGCGTGAGTACCAAGGCTGACTTTATGATCAATGCCGTCGGCCCTGCGGTGCGCTTTATCGGCCGTTTGGCGCAGATCGTGATCGCGCTGGTGGGCTGTAGCATGCTGGTCGCCGGTCACATGACCGTCGGCGTGTTCCAGGCGTTCTTCCAGTTTATCTACGAGGCGTCCGAACCCATGACGCAGCTGTCGTTCACTTTCAACTCGCTGCAGAGTGCACTGGCGAGTGCGGAGCGCGTGTTCGACCTGCTCGATGAGTCCGAGATGGAGGCCGATCCGCTGCCGGACGAGGCTGCCAAGCTGCCGGGTCGCGTTGAGGGCCGCGTCGCTTTTGAGCATGTGCGCTTTGGCTATTCGCCCGACAAGCCGCTTATGCGCGACGTGTCGTTTATCGCCGAACCAGGTCAGAAGATCGCCGTGGTGGGAACCACGGGTGCGGGCAAGACCACGCTCATCAACCTGCTCATGCGCTTTTACGAGATCGACTGCGGCCGTATTACGCTCGACGGCGTGGACACGAGCCGCATGGACCGCGGCGAGCTGCGCCAGCAGTTTGGCATGGTGCTGCAGGACGCCTGGCTGTTCGACGGCACGATTGCCGAAAACATCGCCTACGGCTGCCCCGAGGCGACGCGCGACGAGATCGTGGCGGCTGCGCGCGCCGCGCAAGTCGACTTCTTTGTGCGCACCATGCCGCAGGGTTATGACACGCGGGTGGCCAACGATGCCGAGAGCATTAGCCAGGGCCAGCGCCAGCTGCTGACCATTGCGCGCGTGCTGCTCAACAACCCGGCGATTCTCATCCTGGACGAGGCGACCTCAAGCGTGGACACGCGCACCGAGCTTGCCATCGGCCGCGCCATGGACGCACTTATGCACGGGCGCACGAGCTTTGTGATTGCACACCGCCTGTCGACGATTGTGGATGCCGACCTGATCCTGGTCATGGACCACGGCAACATCATCGAGCAAGGCACGCATAAGGAGTTGCTGACTGCCGAGGGAGCCTACGCCGACCTCTATCTGAGTCAGTTCGCATAATGTGACAAAGGGACGACCCCTTTGTCACATTGGAAATAAGGCGCGCCGGGGATGAATTCCCTGGCGCGCCTTTTGCGTCGGTGCCGATGTTGTTTTGTGCCGCTTGCGTTCCTAGCGCTCGTCCACGAGCTTGGTGACGAGGGCCTTAAGCTCGGCCACCTCTTTCTCGAGCTCTTTGACGCGGCGGGCGTTCTCGGTGATGCCCTGGCGGTTGAGGGCGGACTGCTCGGCGGCGTCGTCGGGCATGTACTCGCGATGCTGCTTGGCGTCGAAGCTCTCCTCGAACACGCGGCATCCGTTGCGCTTGATGATGCGTCCCGGCACGCCCACGACGGTGCAGTTGTCGGGTACGTCCTTGACGACGACCGAATTGCCGCCGATCTTGACGTTGTTGCCGATGCGAATGTTGCCGAGCACCTTGGCGCCTGTGCCCACGGTGACGTTGTTGCCCAGGGTGGGGTGGCGCTTGCCGGTTTCGTTGCCGGTGCCGCCGAGCGTGACGCCCTGGTAGAGCACACAGTTGTCGCCCACAATGGTGGTCTCGCCGATGACGACGCCCATGGCGTGGTCGATAAAGAAATGCTTGCCGATCTGTGCGGCGGGATGAATCTCGACGCCGGTGATGTGGCGGGTGATTTGTGAGAGCACGCGGGCGAGTGAGCGATGACCATGCTCCCAGAGCCAGTGCTCGGGTACGTGGTTCCACTTGGCATGCAGACCGGGGTACGAAAGGAAAATGACCAGGCCGTTTTGCGCGGCGGGGTCCTGCGCCTGGACGGTCTTGATGTCCTCGCGAATGGTATTGATAAAGCTCACCGGCCGCCCTCCCTTAGCGCCATGGCAATGCGATTCAATAAAGTATAGCGATTCGCTAGGGATTAGGAAGAGCAATCTTTCACGGCTTTGCGTGACAGGTGTCAGTTATGCAAACTTGCTGGTAATGGAGTCATGCTTTTGTGGGGTCGTGTGCATGGTCGCGCCGCAACCGTATACTGGTCAACTTGGACGTGTCCGCGCCCACAACTGAGAGGTTTTACTTCATGGGTTTCATTAATTTTATCGCCGAGCTGCTCAAGGATCCGCGCACCGCGATCGCCAGTTGGATCGCCGCCGGCCCGCTCATGGCCTACGGCTGTGTGTTCCTGATCATCTTTATCGAGACGGGCGTGGTGTTCTTCCCGTTCCTTCCCGGCGATTCGCTGCTGTTTGCCTCGGGCTTCTTTGCCCACAACGGCGGCTTTAACATCGTGGCTTTGCTGGCCGTTGCATGGGCCGCTGCCATTTTGGGCGATCAGTGCAACTTCATGATCGGCCATTTCTTTGGCAAAAAGATCATTGCCTCGGGCAAGGTCAAGGCCATGACGCCCGAGCGCATCAAGAAGTCCGAGGACTTCTTGGACAAGTGGGGCCACCTGGCCATCTTCCTAGGGCGCTTCTTCCCGTTTATCCGCACCTTTGTGCCCTTTATCGCCGGCATGGGCGGCATGCACTGGCGCAACTTCGTTATCTTTAACGTGCTGGGCGGCATTACCTGGTCGACGCTCTTTACGCTGCTGGGCTACTTCTTTGGCGGCATTCCCTTTGTGCAGGAGCACTTTGAGCTGCTGATTATCGGCATCGTCGCCGTGTCGATCATCCCGACCGTGGTCGGTCTGGTTAAGGCAAAGCTGGGCAAAAAGAACGCGTAGATCGAGCCAGCGCGCAAACCGTGCCGTTGAGGCCCGTCACCGCTTACGGTGGCGGGCCTTTTTACTTCGGTCAAATGAAAATACTTTACTTAGTTAAAGAAAAGCGTTTTATCAGACGCGTACGGGGAGTACAATCTCGTGCATGCGAATCGACGCGCCATCGGCTTTGATGCTGTTCGCGTGTCCCGTCCGGCTCTACGCTCCGGGCGTGCGACGTTGCGACGCGGTCGGC
>OFMN01000551.1_pt1 | contig 32897 bp, 39 predicted proteins | sample 1541791 | NCBI WGS metagenome assembly OFMN01 (sample SAMN04209248, study PRJEB22552) | human gut metagenome | biome: gut; material: feces | host: Homo sapiens | place: USA: Oklahoma
TGTCCAGAAGAACAAAGCCACACTCCGGATTTAATTTCCGGACAATGGCTGTAGATACCATCAGCCGCTCAGAGCCGGACATGTTGTCCCATTTCTGCCCTTTATACACCAGCTCACCTTCCTTTACAGACAGATCTGGAAGAGGCAGCTCTGCAGAAGAAAGCAGGTTTGCTTTCTTTTCCCGGACAGAAGTAATTTTCTCTGAAAGTTGATCATACTGACGACGGTATTCTTTTGCATCATCCTCCGCCTTCTCCTTGTCCAGATTTGCGCGTACCATTCGATTGATTTCCTCAATATTGGAAATGCTGTCTTCCAGCTCCTTGGTAGACTGATCGACCAGATCAGCGGCCGACTTTTCAGCAGTTTCCAGATCTTTTACCAGCTGCAGATGATGCTGCTTTGCCGCCTCCAGCTGTTCCGACAACCGTTTCACTTCGTCGTAGGCGCGTTTGGTCTCTTCCCGGATCTTTCCGGCCTGTTCTCTTTTCCGTTGATTCTCGCCGTTCTGAGCGAGGATGTCCTGCTGCTGCCGAATCAGTGCAGATGGGGAAACCAGATCCTTTGGAGCATCCGGATAATACGGCTGTTCTTTGGCGAACTTTTCTTTCTGATCCGCAGTCCGGCCGATGTACAGCCGATCCTGATACAGCTCTTTTTCTTCTTTCTCTAACTCCGCCAGCTGGTTACCAACGCCGATGATCTGCAGCAACGTCTGTGCTTTTTCCTTCCCGGAGCTCTCCATGAACTTCGGAAGATTCAATGCCAGAGACTCGACAAAAGTGTTTAACAACGACTGTCCGGCCTTCTGACCGCTTGGATCCGTTACCTTCAACGCACTGTTCTTGCCTTTACGTTCAACGATCAGACCGTTGTTCAATACTATTTTTAAGTTTGGCGGGATGATGGATCCATCACGCGTTGCATCTGATGGTCTGAAATTTTCGCCACCCAATGCCCACGCAATGGAATCCAGCACCGACGTCTTACCCTGGTTGTTTCTGCCACCAATGACGGTCAGGCCGTTTGCCGTCGGTTCCAGTTTCACTGCTTTGATTCGCTTGACATTTTCAATTTCAAGCTTATTGATTTTCACTGACATCTTTCTTATCCTCCTTGTCTTTGTTAAAGTAATTCCAAACCGTCCCCGCACTGCAGCCCATTTCGTCTGCAATCTTCTCATAGGACCATCCGGCCTCCCGAAGCGCCCTCATCTTGCCGGTATCCAGTTTCCTCTTACGGCCCTGTCCTGCAGGGCTCTTCGGGGGGGCGTTGGTTTTACCTCTGCTTTTGGCTCCGGCTCTTTCTTCGGCCGCTCTTCCGCCTTGGCCTGCGTCTGCATTACCGCAAACACTGCACCAGCCTCTGCGGCCGCCCGCACATCCTGCATGGTCATACTGCTGATGGCAACCGGATGCATGACGTAGATATCATCATGCATTCCGTGCATCGTCAGATCCACCGCCTCGGTATATTCAACGATCTGCATCTGTATCCTCCTGCCATCCGCAAAGTTTCAGAACATCAATTGCAACGTTCAAAGAAGAGCTATCATAGCCAAAATCTCCCTCTGCTTGCATTGAATGCTCTGTGATTCGAAGCATCGTATCTTTTACCATTTCCGCCGGATATTGCTTGCTGAGTAACGAGAAAACAGTCCTTGCCGCGCCAGCAAATTCAATTATCACCGCGGAAGAACCGCCATTGACAATTGCATGTCCATTTTCTACTTTAATCATTACTTATCATCCTCACTTTCCATCAGTGCAAACATCTTAGCAATGATCTTGTGAATCTCTTCTTCGAGATAGTTGTCAAGCTGATCTTTCTCCTTTAACTTCTGAAATCTAATCCCATTCTTTACCAGCTTCACCACCATTTTCTCTGCCTCATCTTCTGAGGTTTTCTCTTTGCTTTTTTCAAACATCGCCATAACCAACGATGTGAATTCTGCATTAATGACAGGTTCAATTCCGTCAATGACAATATTTCCACCATCTACTTTGATCATTTCTTTTCCTCACTTTCGTATTTTGATATTAATCGCCTAAAGCCTTCGTCCAGTTGTACATTGCTGGATCTTCGGATTGCTTCCGTGTGTCGTCTGTGTATGTGCCAACATACGTTTTTTCTCTCGAATACTCGGTAGAAAATCCCGTCTTTCCATCTGCGCTTTCCGCATAAGCAATGTGCAGATGATGATCTTGGTTCCATCTAGGTCCAGGAATACCAGGTTCCCCTTTTGCATCTCCGAGTGGGTGATCATGATCAATCGGCTCACGCTGGTCCTGCGGCTCCATAACTGCAAAGATTGCCCCTTTTTTCACTGCTACGTGAATCTCCCGGATATTCATGTATCTGATTGCCGTCGGCTGCATGACGTAGATGTCACCATAATTTTCACCCGCTGCCATTTTCATTGCTTCTTCAAATTCAACAATTATCATTACTCTCTTTCTCCTTTCACCGATCCGCTCCGGATCCACGCCGCAAACACCTCGTCCCGGCGCTCTTCTTCCCACTCTTCCTGCTCCTCGCGGCACGCTTCGACATAATCGCCGATTTTCTTTGCCGCGAGCGCAACAAGGAACATTCCAGCTCCCAGGGCGGCGCGTCCCCACAGGTCGGAATCCACGCCGCCGATGTAGATCCATGTACCAACCGCGCCGATTGCCAACGCAGCTCTATCTGATGCTTTCATTCCTTACTCCTTTCATACCCCATCGACTCCACCGCGGCTTCCATCCGCTGGCGAACGATCTCTTTTGCTTTCTCTTCTCCGAGTTCCTCTGCTGTATACTGCTGTCCTCCGATTGTGATCCGAGTAACAACCATGATTTCTTTCATAAGGCACCACCTCTTCCTTATCGTATGCAACCCGTCTCCGTAATGATTTTCTATTGATTCATAACCATTTTTGAGCTATTATGTAGTTGCAAATTGTTTTTTTGTATTCGTCCCATGGGAATTGGTCCTTCCTGTGGGACTTTTTCTTTTTATTGACTTTTTACTGCTCCACTCCTATTCTGGTTATACAAGGCACTGCCATGCCCGAGTATTTCAGAAAGGAGATCATCGTGAATAGCTCTGTTATTGTTTCTGTAATCACTGTAATTGGGTCGTTTACCCTTGTTTATCTAAACTCGATAAAAGACTCATCCGACAGAAAATACAACGTCAGAAAAGAACAGCTTTTAAAATTTTATGTCCCGTTTTATCAGAGATATCGCATGGGATTCTTCCCTCAAAATCAGTTGAGCACTATGTCTATTGAAGTACGTTCCACATTTTTGGATATAATGACTCAAAACATCCATCTCATGGAACCACTATCTCAGGCAATGTATTCTGATTTCTATTTTGCATTCCTAAACTTGGCGGAAGCTGAAAATGGCAATCCAGAATATCCATATGAAAAATGTGCTCAAAAAATGGACGAGGTTTTTGAGGACCTGTCAAAAGCAATCTTCATCGAGTACAGACAAATATTAAAGAAATGCCATCTGCCAGTGCCTTTAAAATAAGGCCTGTGCGTTTCTTTTCTTTTGAATAGCACAATGCGGAAAGCATATTCATTCCAAGTACAATAATTACTATTGCTATTTCGAACATCAGCATCACTTAACGCTTGCCTCTCCAAAATGTGAGCGGATAAATTTCGCCGTTTCTCCAGAAGAGACCTGCATATCTTTTTCCAGCTCTCTTCTGGAAAAATCAAACTGCATATTAATTCCTTCTCTCAGCTTTACCCACTGCGGATACGTGATCCCGTCCAGAGCATCGATGTACTCACTCAGTTTCTTCTGGCTCATACTGCCTCCTTGTTCTTCAAATATTTATTCAGGAAATGCTGCTGGCCTTTTCCAGTTACCTTTGTAGTCTTGGTCATCCGCACGCTGCCGTCCGGATTAGAAATCACAGTCTCTTTGATCTGGAAAAATCCATTTTCTACGTATTTCTGCTTCGGCATGTTCCGGCTGGATCCAGTCTTCATAAGATAGCCTTCATTACGGAGCTGTTCGAACAATCTTTTCTGTCCGGTGTCTACGCCGTTCTGACGCAGGATTTTTGCCAGATCTCCAATCAGGATGGAGCTATCGCTCGCTTTCACCGCGTCTGCGAAGATCTCTTTTGGACGCATGCGTTCAATTTCTGCGTTCTGTGCTTCGATGGTCTTCTGTGCTTCCAGCACTGCCAGCGCAAGCAGTTCTTTTCCCTGCGGTGCCTGATAGCTACCAGTTTTCCGAATTGCCGGAAGGACTTCGGATGTCACCCAGTGCTTGAACCGCTGGGCACTTTCCAACTTGCTTCCAAAGATCAGTGCATATAAACCAGATTCATTGATGATAATCATTGTTTGAGTTCCACCAAGGGGGCCCTGAAACGGGGCGTCCTTTTTATCTTCCTCAGAAACATGTACCGTAAGCGCATTTCTTGTTTTTACGTACCCAAGTGCTGCCGCCACATCTTTACCTACGAACCACGGTTCCCCATTAATAGTTACTGTTCGAACATCGCCGAACTCTTTTGAATTAAAAATTTTTATTTCGTTCATTTCTCCTCCTTATTTGATTTCTGTTTCTCACTCATTGCCGCCGCTGTGTTGATTGTTCCTTCAAGATAACCACGTTCTCGCTCAGACATGTGCGGGAGCTTCTCAGCGAGTTTGCCGAGAATTTCTTTTTCTCTTTCTGACATCTTCTCACCTCCTTGCCTTGTGAACGTATCATATCATGTTATTAATGCATTGTCAACGTATTTTTATGAATTTAATTTTCTTTTTACGTTGACAACGTATTTTTACAATGGTATAATACTACTCAGAAAGGGAGGTGGAAAAATTGAATGAACGCATAAAGGAATTGCGAAAAGTTCTAGGTTTATCAAGAGAAGAATTTGCCAACAAGCTTGGTTTAAAGAGCAGAGGTAAAATAGAAAATATTGAGCTTGGACGAACCAGTCCAGATGAGCCCTTTTTAGATTTAATTTGTAAAACTTACAATATAAACCCAGAATGGCTTCGTACGGGACAGGGAGAAATGTTTATCGAATTATCTAAAGATGAACAAATCGAAGATTTTATCGGAGAATTGCTTTCTGACGAAGAAGATTCTTTCAAGCGTCGTCTAATTTCTGGTTTGGCAGCATTGGACGAAAATGGATGGACTGTTTTAGAAAAGTTCCTTGATTCTATTCAAAAAAAGGGCTGAGTTTTATCTCAGCCTCAGAAGTGCTCTGATATGAATATAAATCAATCTCAATTGTTTTTGAGTTGCATGATCGAGCATTTCAATTATAAGTTTCTTGTAATCATCCATAATATGTACCCTCCGATCTGGTATTATTATACTAGAACATTCGTTCGATTTCAATATTTTTTCGAACACTTTTTCTCTGTATACTAATATTACGGATCAGAAGGTCAAAAATTAGCAAGTTTTGGAAATCGTCTCCAATCGTGGACACTTATTTCCATTGGCTGTCATACAGATCCTGCATACGCACCTGGAGCCCTTTGGCAATTTGCTCCAGCATATCAAGTCTGGGGATGCCTCCATTGCATAACTTTCCAAGTGTAGACTTAGGCACGCCCGTTAAGATCGATGCCTGCCGGAGAGATAGGTTTTTCTTATAAATGGCTTCTGCAATTAATATCTTCATATAGACAGCATCTGCAAAATGTGAAAAAACATTCTGAAAAGAGTAATGAAATGAAAAAATGTATAGAGGTTAAAAATCTATTATGGGAATTTTAAACTTTCTTTTTATCAAAAGCAAAGCGGTGGAAAGGCTTGACAAAAATACCATTTACAAAAAATATTATGCGGACTATCCTGAAAAACCATATATTTCTAACGAAAGAAATATACAAGAATGGTTGGAACGTGCAGAAATGTTTCCAAGCCAATCTTTAGTTTCGAGGAATATGATGATTCGTTATAATGATGGCTTATTACCGGGTCATATTTACATGTTATACTGGCTAAAAAAATATTCAAACAAAAGGATACCAACATACTTCGAATATAAATATGGCATTTCTTTTGAAAAAGAAAAAGCTTTTTTGACCAAAAGAGGGTACCTCCTCAATGACAAGCCAACTCCAAAAGGAGAAACTGCACTAAGCAATCACAAAGACGTTATAGAAACCCATAACCCAGAATCCAACATACATCTTCCTAAAATACCAACGCCTTCTAAAGATTTTGCTTATAATAATTTATCCGGAAAATCATACGAAGCAAAAGGAGATATTGATTCCGCCATCGCCTTATATGAATATAACATACAGCAAAAGGATCAAGGTTCTTTTCCTTACGAACGTTTAGCTATTATTTACAGAAAGCAGAAAAAATACTCTGAAGAAATTAGAGTCTTAACTTGCGCAATAAACGTATTTACTGACCAAGTTCCTGATGCAAGACCTGATAAACTTAAGAAATTAACTCACTTTAAAGAACGTCTTGAGAAAGCAAATGCTTTATATCTAAAACAATCGACTTCAAAATAAAGGCAACCGCATGCCTAAACACTGTAATTTTTCAAATTTTTGAACGTATATAGTAGGGATATTATTCCATATACAAAATACATTTCAAAAGGAGAACACATATGAAAAAGAAAATTGTAACCCTTATGCTGGCCACTGCGCTCACCGCTTCCGCGCTGACCGCGTGCGGATCATCAAGCGATTCATCCACTTCTTCCTCTGCCAGTGCCTCTTCTGCAACCGTTGAATCCTCAGATTCTTCTGTAGCCGAAACCGCAAGTAGTTCTGTTATTACTGACATTTCAACTATTTCTGATTCTACCGCTACAGAAAATATCTCTGAGGAATCCGTTTCGGTAAGCAGTGAATCTTCCGAGGATTCAGTTGCCTTCACGCCGATCGGCGATAGTCTTGCAATTGATTTCGATTTGAACGGTCCATTAGAATTCCCTGATGATGCAACTGGAAAGTGGCGCAAAGTTACTTTTTCCGAGGGTGAAGTAGAGTTTCAATATTACGCTTTATGCTATTACGATACATATTTCGAATCCGACGACGAAGTTCATGTCTTATACAATTTCTCGAATAAAACCGTAAACTGTATAAATTGTTTTGGCAGTTTTCTTGATCTTCGTGTACTTGACTATGTAGATAAAGAAGAGCATAGCGCAAAGGCTGCTTGCGGCGGTACTTTGCTTGCGGAGTATCACATTGACATTGCCACAGGTGTCGTGGAACAGATTCAGTAAAATAAAAAACCGCCCCGGTGCGCCAACACCAGGACGGCTCAGTAACATTCCGAAGAATGATACCAGTTCGCAAAACATATTGTATCATCTTCGGAAGCGCCAGACAAGCAGAACGTTTGTTTTGGTGTTTTTCTTATACCCAAAATTAAAGAAGGTGATATTATGTCAGCACTTAAAAACGGTGCTCTCTACATCCGCGTCAGCACCGCGGATCAGACAGAACTCTCTCCGGATGCCCAGCAGCGCCTACTCCTGGACTACGCGAAGAAGAACGGGATTGTCATCGCAAAAGAGTTCATCTTCGAGGAATCCGTCTCCGGCCGGCATGCGGACCGGCGGCCGAAGTTTCAGGAGATGATCGCGCTTGCCAAACAGGAGTCCCACCCGATCGACGTGATCCTGGTCTGGAAATACAGCCGGTTTGCCCGTAATCAGGAAGAATCCATCGTCTACAAATCACTGCTGAAAAAGAGCAATGTAGATGTGATCAGTATCTCAGAGCCACTGATCGACGGTCCGTTCGGTACGCTGATCGAGCGTATTATCGAATGGATGGACGAATACTATTCTATCCGTCTCTCTGGCGAGGTTCTGCGCGGCATGAAGGAAAAGGCTCTGCAGCACGGCTACCAGACAACGCCATGTCTTGGATACCAGGCGGCAGGCGGCGGCAAACCGTTTGTGATCGATGAAGCGGAATACCAGATTGTCAAATACATCATGGACCAATATGATCTTGAGCATCTGGATCCGACGGCGATCGCCCGCAAATGCAATGATCTTGGATACCGCACCAGACGCGGAAACCGGATGGAACGCCGCTCCATCGAGCGTGTGCTGCGCAATCCGTTCTATGCCGGTACTGTGATCTGGAATGGCATTTCCTTCGACGGTACCCACGAGACGCGGCTGGATCCGGCACGCTATCAGGAGCGTATCAAGCGCATGGATGCCCGCAGACGCTCTCCTAAGAGCCGCAACCCATCAACCTGCCGCCACTGGCTCTCCGGTCTCTTAAAGTGTCCAATTTGCGGCGCTACGATGACGGTAACAGCCGGAAACACATCTTGTCCATACTTTCAATGCTGGAAATACGCAAAAGGTTTCCATAAAGGCTCCAATTCAATCACCGTTGCCAAGGCAGAGCGAACCGTCTACCGCTACTTCGATGATATCCTCGCCGGTGCGGATTTCTCCTTCACTGTCCGCGACCGGAAGCAGGAACAGGAAGACGATGAGACCATCCAGCGGCTGCAGCATGCCCTGGACCATCTGGCTGTCCGCGAAGCCCGCGTGAAGATGGCTTATGAAAATGGGATTGATACGCTGGAGGAATACGGTGCCAACAAAAAAAGGCTCGCCGAAGAACGGCAGAGCCTGCAGGAAGAACTGAACCGCGTGCTTACGCCCGCCGCCCCGCCGGAAACAATCTCGAAAGAAGATTTCCGGGAAGAAATAAAAAATATTAATGATATTCTGAAAAATCCAGAGGAGCCGGCCGAGAAGAAGGGACTTCTGCTCCGCTCCATCGTGGATCGTATCGTCTATGAAAAATCTTCTGGAACGATGTATTTTGACTTTTTTGTTTCTTGATTTTCCATCCCGAAAAGCTCGCAAACCCGCATAAATACTGGCTTTTCTGGCTTATCATCTGGTATTGAACTCCGGGCCACCGTACTGACTCATGATAATTTGGGCGATTTTGGGGTTTGGTGTCGTGATGTTTACAGGATACTCGAGGCGTTTTTCATAATTCCACATCCGTCAGCACCCTCCTTTCCGGTTGACTTCCCACGGCCATGGCTGCATAACCCATTCGAAAGAACGGCTCATGCGGTCGTTGGCGGTATCGATCGTGAGCGGGCCGTACTGTTCGGCGTACTGTTTCAGTGCTTCTTTTCGAAGCTCCACTTTTTCCCGGAAAAAGGCAAGTGCATCTTCATCCTCCGGGTGGGTGTCGAGGTAAAGGTTCATTTCAACAACAGCAAAGCTGACCTGATCAATCCAGGCGAGCAGCTTTTCACGGGATGGCATCTGCGGCATCATAGGCACTCTCCTCCTCCCTTTCCACAGAATGGTTTACAGAGTTCCGGGAATAAGGTTCCATTTTTTAATGCAGCGGAAAGATCATAGATCTGTTCAAACCGCTGCATCGGAACGTACGCCATTGCAGGTATCATATGATCTACATGCTGCATTTTCCGCGGGAAATTCCTTGGTTCCATCTTCAGTTCCATATTGTTTGAAGCGGCGCGGCGGTTCTGCATATTGTTCGCACCGCAGCAGCCGCGATTCATACGGGATGAATCCATACCATGTTCCTCTTTCATTTTCTGTTCTTTATAGAGTATGAAGAAAATAAGAAAGTGTCAAAAAAGGCAGCGGTTTCTCTTCCGCTGCCTTTTTGTCATACTAATGGAATTTTCATCAAAACTGCATCTCATACAAATGCGCATAAATCCCGCCTTTCGCGAGCAGTTCCTTATGTGTGCCTTCCTCCGCAATTCCATTCTCCGTCAGCACCAGAATCCGCTTTGCATTCCGGATTGTGGACAGCCGGTGCGCAATCACGAAGGTTGTCCTGTCTTTCGCCAGAAGTTCCAAAGATTTCTGGACGACTTTTTCGCTTTCGTTGTCGAGCGCTGAGGTTGCCTCGTCGAAAATCAGGATCGGCGGGTTTTTGAGGAATACGCGGGCGATGGAAAGCCGTTGTTTCTGGCCACCGGAAAGTTTTACGCCGCGCTGGCCGATATCGGTGTCGTAGCCGTCCGCCAGCTCCATGATAAATTCATGTGCATTGGCCGCTTTCGCTGCGCGGATGACCTCCTCGTCGGTCGCATCCGGTCTGCCATAGCGGATGTTGTCGATGATCGTTCCCGCAAACAGGTACACATCCTGCTGCACAATACCGATTTCATCGCGCAGATCCTTCAATTTCACATCGCGGATATCCTTTCCATCCAGTAGAATCCTTCCTTCTGTCACATCGTAAAAACGCGGAAGCAGAGAACAGAGTGTCGTCTTTCCGGCGCCGGAGCTGCCCACCAGCGCCACATAGTCTCCTGCCGGGACATGCAGATTCACATTGCTTAACACATTCTCCTTCGACTCCTCATAATGGAACGAAACGTTTTCAAAGGTTACTTCTCCCTGCACATTCTTCAGTGGCAGTGCATCCGGCTTGTCCTGGATGTCCGGTGCGATGCTCATAATTTCCAGGAAACGTTCGTAACCGGAATAACCATTCTGGAACTGCTCCGTAAAGTTCACCAGCTTTTTCACTGGATCTGTGCAGTTGTTGATGTACAGAAGAAAGGTAACCAGATCGGCCGCCCCAAGCTTCCCACCTGTCATCAGCAATGCGCCGACAATCAGCGAAATAACGGTAATCAGCGTCGAAAAGGCTCCCATTCCCGAATTGTAAATTCCCATATAGCGGTAGCTGACCTTCTTCGAATCGACAAAACGGTCATTTCCCGCATTGAACTTACGCATCTCCTCTGTCTCATTTCCAAACGATTTGACAACACGGATCCCCGAAAGGCTGTCCTCGATCTGACTGTTGATATCCGCAATTCTGCGGCGGTTTTCCTTGAATGCACTCTTCATGCGGCTGTTCATTACCAAGGCAAACAGCAGCATCACCACAATAACCACAAGCGGCACACATGCCAGCATCGGATTTACCACAAACAGGATGATCATCGCACCGATCAGTTTGATAAACGAAATGACAATATTCTCCGGCCCATGATGTAAAAGCTCACTGATATCGAACAGATCGCTTGTGATGCGTGACAACAGATGGCCGACCTTCTGGTTATCGAAAAAAGCAAACGAAAGCTTCTGATAATGGCCGAAGATCTCGTTCCGCATATCATGCTCAATCCGCGCCCCCATCACATGGCCGTAATAGGCAATATAAAAGTTACAGTACATTTCAACCAGAACCATAGCAATCATCAGAATACCTAGGCGGATAATCTCACCCGTTGCCTGCTCCAGCGGCTTTTCCACAACCGTACTCGTAATATACCGTACAATCAGCGGAATCACCAGTGTAATGGCTGCTCCAAGCATTGCAAAAAACATGTCGGTAAAAAACAATCCCTTATATGGAATGTAATACCGCGCCAGCTGGCGGATTCTTCCCTTCTCTTTTCCGGTTTCTTTTTCTTTACTCATCCTGTCCTCCCTTTCCGTCGGAAACCATTTTATAATCTTTTCGGAACTCAGACGGTGATACGCCGCATGCCGTTTTAAATGATTTCATGAAATGCTTATCATTTTCAAATCCAACCTGTTTGGCAATTTCCGTAATTTTATCTTCTGTTTGAATCAACAGACGCTTTGCCTCCGCAATGCGGATCTCCTTCAGATAGTTCACAAAATTCACACCGGTATGTTCTTTAAACGCTGCTGAAAACAGCGAATAATTCATACAAATATGGTTAGATACCATTGCCATATTCAGATCTTTTGCATAATTTTCCCGAATATATGAAATTGCCTCTTCCATTTTTTCTTTTCCGGCTGTCTGACTTTTCAGGCTTTCCCTGTAAACGTGTATCCATTCTTCAAACGCATCCAGAAACAGATCTGCATCACGGTACTGCAGAGGACGCGGACATTTTTCCTGTTTTTCCGGCATGCGGTAAAAAAGATCCAGTTCTTTGCAGATTGCTTCCGTCACTGTCAGAAGCTGATAGGGGGAGACCCTCTGATGCGCCGCCTCAAAATACCAGTTCCGCATTTTTCGCAGCACAGTATCTGCCCGGTCCGTTGGCACCTGCAGAATAAATTTTTCCTGAAACTGTGCCAGCTCCGGCTTTTCCTCAAAACATTTTTTCTGATATTCTTCCACAGGATTTTTCTGTATAAATGCCATTTCCCGGGCCAGCAGTGCTTCCTGGTATGCCTCTGGAATTTCCATCACAGAACGATGTTCTTTTCCCACTCCGAGACAAAATCTCTCATCTTTTTCTTTCATGATCCGCTCTGCCTCCGGTTCCGGCAGAAGATACAGAACTCCTCCTTCTACGCCTTCCAGCAGAATTCCGCTGCATTTCGAAAACCGTTCCCCATTTGCCTTGCTGGTCAGCAGGATCCGGAAGCTGTCGTTTCCGATGTGGCGCCGGATCCTGCTTTCCATATCCATCCATTCTTTTTCTTCGGCCATTTCTGCATTCATCATCAGATAACGGAGCTGATTTAAAAAGCACCGTTCTTCCTCTTCTTCCGTTTCCCGGGTCTCCGAAAGCTCTCGTTCCAGATTTTCCAGAAGCTGTTCTATCGTCTCCCGCTTGATCGGTTTTAAAATATAGTCCCGAACTCCATGTTTCATCATTTCAACCGCATAGGAAAATTCATCATAGCCACTTAAAACAATAACAACAGGTTTCTGTGACAGCTCCTCCATTTTGTTGACCAGTGTCAGACCGTCCATTTTGGGCATACGGATATCAGTGAACATGACGTCCACCCTCTGTTTTCTCAAAATCTCCAATGCCTCTTCTCCGTTTCGACACTCCAGAATCTCCTCCACCGGCACGCTGCTTCGCCGGATCATCGCCACGATTCCCTGTCGAATCAATTTTTCATCTTCTACAACCAGCAGTGTATTCATTTTCTTTTTCTTCCTCTTTCTCGTCACCCTCTTGATCCATCGGAGAATATTTCCCCCTCGTGATGGGAAGATGAATGCTCACCTTCGTATAGCAATGCTCTTTTGTATAAACTGACAGTCCATACTCTGTTCCAAATTGAATGTGGATTCTGTCCTGTACATTCCGAAGCCCGATTCCATGTTTCGGCTGTGTATCTGAATTCAGGCGCATTCTTAGTTTACGTCTCAGAATTGCAAGCTGCTTTTCTGACATGCCTATTCCGGAATCTGTGATTTCAATCTCAAAGCTCTTTTCATGCTCTATTCCTTTGATTTCAATGACGGCGTCTGCATCCAGCTCCTCAATTCCATGTGTGATTGCATTTTCCACAATCGGCTGAAGAGACATCTTGGGGATATCCTGCCGATACAAATTTTCCGGTATCTGAACAGATAATGTAATTGTGAAATCATACCGCAGATTCATCAGTTCCACATAGTTCTGAATATAATTCATCTCATCCTGAACGGTTACCAGAAATTTATTCCAGCGCATATTGTAGTGCAGCATTTCACCAAGTGCTGTTACCGCATCGGAAATCGTATACTCTTCATCAATCTCAGCCATCATCTTAATGGATTCCAGAACATTATAAATAAAATGAGCGTTAATCTGGTTCTGCATTGCCCGGATTGCCGTATCTTTCAGCGCTGCCTCCCTTTTGATGCTTTCCTCGTTCTGTTTCTGAATTCTCTCCAGCATTCCGTTGATACCATAGCTCATTTCCCGCATCTCTTCTGCGCTGTAACAAACCTTTATCTTTGTTGTTCCATTGTCAATCTGACGCATCTCACACAGGACGTCATAAAACTCCTTCAGCAGGCCACGCACAATCAGATTGACCACCACAATCAGAAGCAGCCCGAAGCCGGCAAATTCAAGCAGCATTCTCTGCTGCTGTTTGATCATGTTTCCGGTTGCATCATCCAAATTGGTCAGTGTTACAAACATTCCATTGAGTTTATCGACTTTCCGAAGCACAATTGCAACGTTTTTCCGGTCAATCACCGCGCTCTGCTGACTCTCTTTTCTGTCACGGATTCCTGCCCGGAACAGAATCAGCCCCCGATAGGACTGCCATTTGCAGGCTGCCGCTGTTTTTCCGCAGTCATATAAATTCCAATTTTCATCAACAAAGCAGGCCCAGCTGCTGTCACCGGATCGATAAATTTCGGGAAATATGTCTGCCATACGCATGGATACCTCGATCACGCCAAGCCTTCCTCCGCTTTGATCCCGCAGTTCCCGTACATAAGTCATCAAATGGGAACCTTCTTTTTTTGTACCGGAGATAATATTTTTTTCCTGTATGTCAAAAAACCACTGTCCTCCGCCCTGATAGCTTCGGTACCAGGCGCAGTTTTTCATCTTTTCCTTCTGATACAGGATCGGCTGCTGCTCCAGAAAACCATCTGCCATGGCAAAAATATGGATCTGGTACAGATCTGGCATTGCCTCCTGCATTTTATCGATTATGCTGATGCTGTTGTTTCGAAATTGCTGATAATAGCTCTCCGAGATCTCCTCTCCCCTCCTGAGATGAAGAAGATATTTTTCCAACGGTTCATACTCCTGCAGCGTATCTACAACCATTGAGCAGGCATTCGCTTTTGCATTCACCTCCGCACAGGTAAGATCTATTGCCGTTACTGCTTCATTTACCCCATGATCTATGGCATTCTTTTTGATACTCCTAAACCCAAAGCACATCATGCCAAAAAGCGGAATAAAAATAAAGATCAACGTTGTTACGGTAAATTTTTGGTTCAGTTTCAGTCCGCGAAACCAGTTTCGCATTTTTCATCCCCCAGTTTTCTTTTCGGTTCTGTAACCTTACTAATTTTACCAGTTTTTTCTTTAAAAAGCAATTTTTTCAGAAAAATTATTGACAAAAAGAGAAGACGGTACACTTTTTTTCCGTGCACCGTCTCTCTTTTCGCAAGACTCATATATGACGCAAAGCATGATTCCAGGGAAACAGCTTTCGTACCATTGTTATACTGTTGTCAGATCCCACGGTTCATAAATCTTTGGAACATCGCTGATCAGACGTTTGGTATACGCTGCTGTCGGGTGAAGAATTACTTCTTCTGCCGGTCCCGATTCCACAAATTTTCCATGCTCCATAATATAAACATTATCGGATACATAGTAAGCAAGACCAATATCGTGGGTGATGAAGATAATCGTCATATTGATCTCATCACGCAACTTCAGCAACATATCCAGGATCGTTGCACGTGAGCAGGCATCAATCATAGACGTCGGCTCATCGGCAAGCAGAATCTTTGGTTTCAGAAGGAAAATACGTGCAATCATCAGTCGCTGCATCTGGCCTCCTGACAGCTCAAATGGATATTTGTTTGTCAGTTCTGCGTATTTTAAGTTTACAAAGCTGCAGGCCTCTGTCATCAGACGTTCTTTTTCTTCTTTCGGCAGATTCTTGTCACCGCGCATATTAATGCAATCCAGCAGAACAGAATCTACACGTTTAAACATATTGTAGGAAGCAAACGGATCCTGGAAAATCGCCTGAATTCCCTTCCAGTACTCTTTTTTCTTCTTTCCGTTCGAGATGTCTCTTGGTTTACCCTGGAAATCAATTTCACCTTCCGTTACGCTGATCAGCCCGAGCAACATCTTCGAAAGGGTTGTTTTTCCGGATCCGGATTCTCCTACGATAGAAACAAATTCACCTTCATGAAAATCGAAATCAACATGGTCTACAGCGACCGTTTTTGCATCGCCAAAGCCAAACACTTTCGTTACGCCTCTTCCGGAGAGGCATGGTTTTAATTCTTTACCATCACGCATTTGCATACACCTCCCGAACCTTTCTCTCAGACATCAGGCAGCGGTACTCTCTTCCGTTCGGCAGTTCGATGACCTCTGGTTTCATACCGCGGCAGGTTGGCTGTGCATAAGGACAGCGGTCTGCGAAACGGCAGCCCTCCGGCGGATGCTTCAGGTTTGGCGGAGTTCCCGGAATTGCAGTCAGCTTCTGTTCTCTTACACCTTCCTCCGGAACGATGATCGATCCCATCAGACCTTTGGAATATGGATGCAGCGGATCGAATACCATTTCTTTTGCGGTACCTTTTTCTACAATCTGTCCAGCATACATAACCATAATATCATCGGTTACGTTGTAAAGAAGCGGCAGCTCGTGTGTGATGAAGATCATGGATTTGATAAATCCTTTTTCCATCAGATCACGCATCATTTTAATAACCATTTTCTGGGAAGTTACATCCAGCGCGGACGATGGCTCATCGGCGATCAGTACCTTCGGAGAAAGAATGGTCGAAATTGCGATAACGGTTCTCTGTTTCATACCTCCGGAAAGCTCAACCGCATGCTTCTGCAGTACCTCCTCCGGCAGGCCTAAGATCTGAAAACGTTCTTTTGCCAGATCATAAATATCCTTTCTCGGCATTTTCGGATCATGCGCATGAATAACGTCTTCTACAAATCGGATGATTTTCTGTGTCGGGTTCAGAGCATTCATTGCTGCCTGCGGAATGTAGGCGATCTCATTGCCCAGAATATTTTTCCGGACATCGTCTGGTTTCATTCCGGAAATTTTTCTTCCATCTACGATAATATCGCCGCTGATGTAGTGAAGCGGTGCGAAATAATAGCCCATCAGGGACAGTGCCAGCGTCGATTTACCACAGCCGGACTCACCTGCTACACCGAGGGATTTTCCCTCCTCAATCTTCAGGGAGACTCCGTCTACGGCGTATACATCTTCATGAAAACGAGTTACATATTTCGTTTTCAGATTGTTTACTTCCAGCATTACTTTTCCCATAGCTGCCTCCTTAGTCTCTTAACTGCGGGTTGAATACCTGGTCAAGACCGGTGTTCATCAGGTTAAGAGAGAATGAAATAAGTGCGATTACAAGAATGACCGGGAAATATGCCCACCATGCACCGTTTAAGTGTGCATTGTACTGGGTTGCCCATTGCATCATAAGACCAAGTGTTGCAGTCTTTGTGGTTGCCGGTCCAAGTCCGATCATAGAAAGCTGTGCCTCTGCCAGAATTCCGGAGGAAATCTGGAGAATGAAGGCCATAACAACGTAGGATGCAACGTACGGAAGGATGTCGGTAAGGACAATCCGCAGCATGCTGTGGCCGGACAGTTTGGAAAGGTTTACATGGTCACGGTTTCGAAGAGAAATAACCTGGGAACGTACGGAACGTGTTGTCCACGGCCATGCGGTAATTCCGATCAGGAGTGCCACCATCATGATTCCCCTCTGAGACTCACCTACGCTGTAGGAGATGAGGATCAAGAGAACGAAGGATGGGATAACGGTGAACAAGTTGGTAAAGAACAGAATCAGGTTGTCCACAAAACCTCCAAGGTAACCTGCAAGAAGTCCGAGGAACAGTCCGATCACAGTTGCAATGATTCCCGCAACCAGACCAATTTTCAGGGATGAACCTGTTGCAGAGATCAGCTCAGTCAAAACATCACGACCAAAGTTATCTGTACCAAGAACAAAGTTCTGACGGTTAATGACATCTTTTTCATTGATGTACTGCTTGCTGTCGATGCTCTGAACCTCTTCCAGCTCACCGGTCTCTTCATTTTTCTCGGCAATAATGGTTGGAACATCCTCTAAAATACCGTCGATTTCGTTGTCAAGACGCTGATATTTTTTCTTTTTTGCTGCGATAAGGCCTTTCTGTTCTGCATTTGGGTCATATTTTTCCTCCCAGAGAGCAATCAGACCTTCTGCATCGGTAACATCGATTTCACTGGCATCTACACCGCCGTATTTTTCCAGCCATTCTGCCATCATAGAACGGTTGTCCATTGTCAGTTTGCTTTCAACGATGGATGCGGTTGCATCAACATTCATCTTATACGTTTTGCCGGAATTTACGGTGTCCTGAATCGAAAGATAGGTACCCGGTTTGAAAAAGTTTCCGTTTCCGATCATTGCCAGCGGATCTTTTGCCACAACAAGCGGATAGATGATAATAGTCAGGAGAATTGCCAAGAAGATTACAAATCCTGTCACGAATTTTCCTGAATGAAAAATCTGTTTGATTGTATTTTTCATAGCGTATTCTCCTTTCTAATCCTGCTGGGATGCTTTGACACGTGGGTCAATGACTGCATACAGAAGTTCAACAAGCAGGTTGGCCAGCAGAACCATGATAGTAATGATTAACGTACAGGCAGAAAGCAGCGGATAATCCTGGCCGGTAACTGCTGAGAGCATCGTTGTTCCAAGTCCCGGATAACTGAATACCATCTCAGCTACCAGGTTACCGCCTATCATGGTACCAAGGGACATTGCAAGACCGGTGATCTGCGGAAGCATTGCGTTACGGAACACATATTTCACAATCGTATGATCCTTGATTCCAAGGAAACGACTGTATTTTACATAGTCGGCATTCAATTCATAAATTGACATTGAACGCATACCAATAGCCTGGCCGCCGATCGTGATGATTACGATAGACCAGAACGGCAACTGGTAATGTGAAAGCACAGATTTCATAAAAGCAAGGCTCATATGCGGAATCATACTGCTCGCATAGCCGCCTGCTGCAGGTGCAATATGTAATTTCAGTGAGAAAACAAATAAAAGTACGGTTGCCATACCAAAGGCAGGTACGTTACTGATAAACAGGAATGCCGGAAGGATTGCCTTGTCGAAAACACCTTTCATGTAAGCTGCAATTGCACCAAGCAGGTTACCAAGAATCCATCCAACAATAATGGCCGGAAGCTGTAAACATATGGTCCACAGAACCGAACTGGAAATAATATCGGATACGGTACGCGGATACTGGCTGAAAGAAATGCCGAAATCACCGCGAAGTGCATTTTTTACCCAGGTAAAAAACTGGACATACATTGGTTTGTTAATACCAAATTTCGCTGCATAGTCTTCATATACTTTCTGAATTGCAGTCGCATCGGTCATACCTTCTACCGATTTGGACGCAATAGTTGAAACCGGATCGCCCGGCATCAGACGCGGAAGAATGAAGTTCAGCAGCACTGCAAAGACTAACGTCAAAAGATACCACATGATCTTCTGCGTATAATACTTTTTCATTCCTTTCATAGAGGAACCCTCCTTCTGATTTTGTAAAAGCGGCCGGAGCACCCCGGCTCCGGCCGCCTCTGTTACAATTCAGTGTGTGCTTTCTTTCTGTTTGGCAAATCAGCCGTCAATCAGTTCCAGATTGTACAGTGCTGCTACGCCATAACCATCGGTGCAGTCCATCGGAGGAACATTGGTTCCATCGTCTTTCTGCGGATAGTTGGTCCATACGGACTCGTTTACTTCGTGGAATACCTGCGGTCTGTACATCAACGGTACACACGGGCAATCTTCCAGCATAATCTTGGAAAGTTCTGTATAGTAATCTTTCAGTTTTGCATCATCGGTCTCATGAGGAATTGCTGCAAGGATTTCATCTACACGGTCGTTCTGATAATGACCGAAGTTACCACTGAAGTTAACCTCAAGATCGTTGTAATCAGAGCTCATGAAGAAACGGCATCTCATGTACGGGTTGGCAACTGATGTACCAGGACCGGACTGCATGGTGATTTCGAAGTTTCCGGTGCTGTAATCGGTGCTAAAGTTTGCTGCTTCCGGGAAGTAGGTCTCAATGTTGATACCAATATTCTTTCCTGCTGCTGCTACGATTTCAAGGGTTGCATTCCAGTCAGACCATCCTGTCGGGCACTCAGCCTTATAGGAAAGGTTCTTTCCGTTGTACTCACGGATTCCGTCTCCGTCGGTGTCTACGATTCCGGCATCGTCCAGAAGCTTCTTAGCACCTTCTACATCGGCATTGGACCACTGATACTCTTTTAAGGCATCCTGATCCACCATAGCCTGCTCAGCATCGGTCGGGTTCATGACAGAACGTGGAACATCTGCGAAGGTAGGAGACTGTCCGGACATTGCTGAAGAAATAACCTGATCGTAGTCAACTGCCATAGCGATTGCCTTACGAACAGCTACCTGATCCAGTCCTTCTACTTCTGTATTAAAGAACAGGGTAGGCATTGTCATACACAGCTGATACGGTGCTTCATCAACATAGGTAGAAACCGGAAGATCCTGCTCTAACCACAATTTCTGAAGGTCTGTGATGAATATCTGTGCCACATCAATATCACCATTCTGGAATGCGGTGGTAGCTGCTGCGTTATCTTTAAAGATCGGGTGAGAAATATATTTCGGAACCGGAAGCTTACCCCACATGGAATCTGCCTGTCCCCAATAATTATCATCGCGGATCAGAACTACGTTCTGGTCATTGTCAAAGTATTTTTTGTACGGTCCGGAAGTTACCAGATCGTCCATCTTATCCATTTTAATTGCTTCAGCATCGTTGTTGTTTCTGTCAGCTACGGTCTTTAAATAATTTTCCTGCATGATGTAGAGCATCGGCAGATATCTTTCCGCAAGAACCGGGTTAACTGCTTCGCCGGAGTCATCGGTTGTCAGTTTGAAGACTACGGTACTGTCATCCTGTGCAACAACATCTGCAATGTAGCTCTTCATTTCAGCGCCGGTAGAAGAATTGTAATCTACATGTGCATGATAGGTAGCTGCTACATCTTTTGCAGTAACCGGTGTGCCGTCATTCCATTTTGCGTCAGCTTTGATTTTCACTGTGATCTCGGTACGATTGTCGTTCCATACTGGATCTCCGTCTGCAAGCAACGGATACATTTTTGCATCCAGTGGATTCCACATATAAAGAGTTTCATAAACAAGTACACGTGAAGCATCGCCCTGTGCTATAACCATTGCATTGTTTGAGTTTGCGGACATTGGGTTGTAATCGTTGACGGTACCCCACTGCTGTCCTGCGAAGTAAAGAGTTTCATTTCTTGGAAGCTCTCCTACCACATCATCTGAACCTGTGGTATCTTCGCTGGAAGCATCTGCTGTGCTGGAAGATGCTGCTGTGGCATCGCTTGATGCATCTGCTGTTCCGCTGGAGGATGCTGTTGCTCCTCCGGATGAACCGGTGCTTGTACTTCCGCTGTCTCCACATCCAGCAAGCATCGTTCCTGCCATTGTCACTGTCATTAACAGTGCAAGGACTTTCATGTTACGCTTTTTCATACTTTTTACCTCCTTAAGGTTTTCGTTCTTGCTTGATGAGTTCATTATACACAAAGACTGTTAGAAAAACAGTGTCTATTTTTTGTTTTTGGTGTTCTTTTTTTGTTTTGTGTTGGTTGAATTGCTCGTTTTTCCCTTTTTAATCTCCTTTGTTCTGCTCATTTTTCACATATCCATTTTCGCAATATCTGCACTGTTTCGTCATTATGATTATTTGTACCATTTTTCCGTCTTTTCCGACATTTTTCCGTTCGCTTTTTCCATCTGTTTGTGCTATGATGAATATCGTATCAATTTCAGGAGGTTTTTTCTATTATGAATACTGTTTCTCATAAGTACCGACAGTCAGCGCTTCTGCTTCTGACCGCTGCGATCTGGGGTTCTGCCTTTGTCGCACAGCAGACCGGCATGGATTATGTCGGACCTTTTACATTCAACGCGGCACGAAACCTGCTCGGCGGACTTACGCTTCTTCCGCTGATTGTCTTTTTCTCCTCGTGTAAAAAGCGAACCCTACCTCCAGATGCTTCGTCAGAAAATGGCACACAGTCAAAAACGCTCTGGGCGGGCGGTATTCTCTGCGGCATCGCACTGTTTGCCGCCTCAGCTCTGCAACAGATCGGCATTCAGTACACAACCGTCGGAAAGGCCGGTTTTATCACCGCACTTTACATCGTCCTTGTTCCGGTCTGCGGCCTGTTCCTCCGAAAACGAGTACAACCGAAGGTCTGGCTCGCAGTTCTCATTGCCGTTGCCGGTCTCTATCTGCTCTGCATGACAGACGGATCCTTCTCTTTGCAGAAGGGCGATCTTCTTGTGCTTGCCTGTGCTCTCGGATTTACCATACATATTCTAGTTATTGATCATTTTTCTCCGCTTGTCGACGGCATCAAAATGTCCTGCATTCAGTTTTTTACCTGTTCGATCCTGTCAGCTGTCTGTATGGCCCTCTTTGAAACCGTAAACGTTTCCAACCTTCTGCACGCCTGGATACCGATTCTCTATGCCGGAATTCTCTCTTCTGGTGTCGGCTATACCCTGCAGATTATCGGGCAGAAAGGATTAAATCCCACCATGGCTTCTCTGCTGATGAGCCTGGAATCCGTTTTTTCCGTTCTCGCCGGTTGGATTTTCCTTCATCAGGCACTCTCCGGTCGCGAGCTCTCCGGCTGTATTCTGATGTTTGCAGCGATCGTGCTGGTACAGCTTCCGGGCTTTTCCAAAACCAGCGCTGTTTCCTGATGCCATTCCTTTTTCAGTGTAAAAAAGATTCCTGTTTTGCGAGCTTCTTTCTTACGACAGCTTGCTTTGATGACATAATTTCCCTCCGCCGCAGTGTGATCCTGCCCGGAGGGCTTTTTTATGCCTTCCGAAAATTTAACCGAATCTAGTAAGTCCCCTGCTTCCATTTCGAATATCCGCTTGCCCAATATTTTCATAGCATAAAAATACAAAATTCTGCATATTGATTGCAGGATTTTTTAATTCGTGCTACACTGTTTTTATTGTACCAATAAGCACTTATTTTATTAGGAGGTTCTGTCATGCCCGTTTTTGATTTCAGCAATTCCCCGGAAAAAGCAAAAGTTTCCGAATGTACGTATACTGTTTTCCGCACAAATGCACCGTTTACTTCTCCGGATCAGCCGATCCTAATTCTGGATACAAAAGAGAAGGCTTTCCCGCATCATCCCTGTGGTATTTTCACAAACCCATCCAAACGGACCTCGTTTGAATTTAAAAACGAAGAAGAAACCTTCATCGCCGATATTCTCCAGATTGATGCCCGTTTTGTCAGCCTTTTAAAATGGCTCGGTGAAAACCATATCAATGTCCGCCTTTCCGGCACACAAACATCCGACGGTTATGCAGTTTACAAAATCCGCGAGATCGCTTTCGGTGGCGGCGCAAAGCTTTCGGCTGAGGATGGATTTTTACAGTTTATGATTGAGCGTCTCCTCGCCAGCAATGCACCGGAAGAAGAAGTTGAGGATGAGGATCAGGAGGAAACCGGTGACAGCATGAAGCTCACCAGCATCCAATCCATCACTGATTTTATGAACTGTGCCGGAAGAACGCTGCCGGATAATATCCGCCTTTGGGCTCGTCGAAACCTCGCTGTTGCCCGTTCCCACGAAGTCTCTCCCGAAGAACGTCGTCACGCGCAGCGCGCCCTCTCCATGATGATGAATATTCAATGGAAAAGCAACTATTTTGAAGCCATTGATCCAGTGGAAGCACGCCGGATCCTCGATGAAGAACTGTATGGCATGGAACGTGTGAAGCAGAGAATTATCGAAACCATCATTCAGATTAACCGGACTCATACGCTGCCGGCCTATGGTCTGTTACTGATCGGTCCTGCCGGAACCGGAAAATCGCAGATTGCTTATGCCGTTGCGCGTATCTTAAAATTACCGTGGACAACACTCGATATGAGTTCGATTAATGACCCGGAACAGCTGACCGGAAGTTCCCGCATCTACGCAAACGCAAAACCGGGAATCATCATGGATGCTTTTTCCATGGCTGGTGAATCCAATCTCGTCTTTATCATCAATGAGCTCGACAAGGCTGCCTCCGGCAAAGGAAACGGAAACCCGGCAGATGTTCTGCTGACCCTTCTTGATAATCTTGGTTTTACCGATAACTATATCGAATGTATGATCCCGACCGTCGGTGTATACCCGATTGCAACCGCAAACGACAAGGACCAGATCAGTGCTCCGCTGATGTCCCGCTTCGCTGTGATTGAAATTCCGGATTACACACCGGAAGAAAAGAAAATCATTTTCTCCCGCTATGCACTTCCAAAGGTGTTAAAACGTATCGGTATGAAAGAAAAAGAATGCATTCTGACGCCGGAAGGACTCGATGCCGTAATCTCCTGCCACGAAAACACAAGCGGTATTCGTGATCTTGAGCAGGCTGCTGAGCATATCGCAGCAAATGCGTTATATCAGATAGAAGTCAACCATGTTTCCTCTGTTACCTTTGATGCAGAAATGGTACGTGAACTGCTCTTGTCCTGCTGATCTGCCTTATTTTCTATTTTGAAGGCGTATCAGGGTACGGCGAAAACCAGTGACGCAACAATTCACGCTCTGTGGTGCTGAAATTTTTTGCATTATTTTAGAGTGTGCTGTAAAATAGTTTCCTGTCCCATCAGTCTGTACTTTCGGGCAGGAAACTATTTTATTTCTCCAGATATTTTCATAAAAGAAAGCCCCTGACACTTTCATGTCAGGGGCTTCCTTTCGGTCAATTCAGAAAATTTATTTCTGCGGACCAGCGGAAACAAGTGCTTTACCAGCAGCGTTTCCTTCATATTTTGCAAAGTTCTTGATGAATCTTTCAGCCAGATCCAGTGCTTTGGTCTCCCACTCGGAAGCATCAGCATAGGTATCGCGAGGATCCAGGATAGCCGGATCAACGCCCGGAAGTTCAGTCGGAACTTCGAAGTTGAAGTACGGAATAGTCTTCGTCGGAGCTTCGTTGATAGCACCGCTTAAGATTGCATCGATGATTCCACGGGTATCACGGATGGAGATACGTTTTCCGGTTCCGTTCCAGCCTGTGTTAACCAGGTATGCTTTTGCTCCGCTCTTCTCCATTTTCTTAACAAGCTCTTCTGCATATTTGGTTGGGTGCAGCTCCAGGAATGCCTGGCCGAAGCATGCAGAGAAGGTAGGAGTCGGCTCGGTAATTCCGCGCTCGGTTCCTGCAAGTTTTGCAGTAAATCCGGACAGGAAATAGTACTGAGTCTGCTCTGGTGTCAGAATAGATACTGGCGGAAGTACGCCGAATGCGTCTGCGGACAGGAAGATAACATTCTTAGCTGCCGGTGCAGAAGAAATCGGGCGAACGATGTTCTCAATGTGGTTGATCGGATAAGATACACGAGTATTCTCGGTTACGCTCTTATCATTGAAGTCAATTTTGCCTTCTGCATCAACAGTAACGTTCTCAAGCAGAGCGTCACGTCTGATCGCATTGTAGATATCCGGCTCAGACTCTTTGTCCAGGTTGATAACTTTTGCATAGCAGCCGCCCTCGAAGTTGAATACTCCGTTGTCGTCCCAGCCGTGCTCGTCATCACCGATCAGAAGACGTTTCGGGTCTGTGGAAAGTGTTGTTTTTCCTGTTCCGGAAAGTCCAAAGAAGATTGCAGTGTTCTCACCATTCAGGTCTGTGTTTGCAGAGCAGTGCATGGAAGCGATGCCTTTCAGCGGCAGATAGTAGTTCATCATGGAGAACATACCTTTCTTCATCTCTCCGCCGTACCATGTGTTGATGATAACCTGCTCACGGCTTGTGATGTTGAATACTACTGCTGTCTCAGAGTTCAGACCCAGCTCTTTGTAATTCTCAACTTTTGCTTTGGATGCGTTGTATACAACGAAATCCGGCTCGAAGTTCTCAAGCTCTTCTGCTGTAGGTTTGATGAACATGTTAGTTACGAAATGTGCCTGCCAAGCTACCTCAACGATGAAGCGGATAGCCATACGGGTATCTTTATTTGCACCGCAGAATGCATCTACAACGAACAGTCTTTTGTTGGAGAGCTCTTTTTTTGCGATCTCTTTTACTGCTGCCCATGCTTCCTGGGTTGCCGGATGGTTATCGTTTTTGTACTCATCGGAAGTCCACCATACAGTATCTTTCGAATTCTCGTCCACAACGATGTATTTGTCTTTCGGTGAACGGCCTGTATAGATACCGGTCATAACGTTAACTGCACCAAGCTCTGTCTCCCGGCCTTTTTCATAGCCTTCCAGCTCTGGTTTTGTCTCTTCCTCAAATAACTGCTCATAAGAAGGGTTGTACACAATTTCTGTGGTACCGGTGATGCCATACTTTGTTAAATCGATCTGTGCCATCTTGTAATTAACCTCTTTCCTTTGATAGTAATACTGCTTCATTCTGCAAAATGCAGAAATTTGAAGGTATCCTTTTTAAGAAACCGGACCAGCCGGCCTCTTCTACTCTAATTATACATAAAAGGCCAAAAAAATCAACTGAAAATCTTCCGTTTTTTTACAGAACGTGTCCCAAAATCTGTAAAAATTTTATAAACTTCGATTTTTCGAAATTTTCTGACAATTGCACTTTTGTACACTTCATCCTGCAAATTGACATTTTTTGATTTTTTATGTTATAATATTAATAATTATGTTCGGAAAGAAGTTTCTTTATGTATTACGATCTGACCCGCGGGAAAATCTCCCGCTCTCTTATCCTGTTTGCCCTGCCGATGATCGCAGGAAATCTGTTGCAGCAGTTTTACAACATTGCCGACACCCTGATCGTCGGACGCGTTCTCGGAAGCAATGCGCTCGCCGCCGTCGGCTCCTCCTATACGCTGATGACGTTTCTGACTTCCATTTTTCTCGGCCTGTCGATGGGCGCCGGTGCGCTCTTTTCGATTTATCAGGGACGAAAAGATCTTTCTTCTTTAAAACTTTCGATTCTCCACGCGTTTCTGCTGATCCTTGCCGTTACGCTCGTGCTGAATCTCGCTGTTTATGCAGGCATCGAGCCGATCCTTACGTTTCTTCGCGTCCCGGATGAAGTCCGTCCCGGCATGCGGACGTATCTTCTGATTATCTTTGCCGGCCTTATTGCAACATCCGTATACAATTTCTTTTCCTGTATGCTGCGCGCGCTCGGAAACTCTTCTGTGCCGCTGATTTTTCTCGCTGTCTCTGCTGTGCTGAACATTGCACTGGATCTGCTCTTTGTCGCTGTACTGCCGTTCGGCATCGCAGGCGCGGCGCTCGCTACGGTTCTTGCGCAGTATGTGTCCGCCGTCGGTATTCTGCTCTATGTGCTGCTCCGCTGCCGCATGTGGCTGCCGTCAAAAAAAGAATGGCGTTTCAGCCATTCCATTTTAAAAGAGATTCTGAATCTTTCTTCGATGACCTGCATTCAGCAGTCGGTCATGAATTTCGGCATTCTGATGGTACAGGGGCTCGTCAACAGCTTCGGTCCGGCGGTCATGGCGGCATTTGCGGCCGCGGTGAAAATTGATACCTTTGCCTATCTGCCGGTGCAGGATTTCGGAAATGCCTACTCCACTTTCACCGCACAGAATTACGGGGCCGGAAATCACGAGCGGATCCGGCGCGGCACGAAAGATGCTTTTGCACTGAGCGCTGCTTTTTCCATCGTCATTTCTCTGCTTGTCAATCTGTTCGCGCATCCGCTGATGCAGATTTTCGTGAAAGCATCAGAAATGGAGGTCATCGCGATCGGCGTACAGTACCTGCGGCTGGAAGGCTCGTTCTATCTCGGCATCGGATGGCTGTTTCTGCTGTACGGGTATTACCGCGCTGTCAAACGCGCCGAGATGTCGGTTGTTCTGACCGTCATTTCGCTTGGCATGCGTGTGGCGCTGGCATACCTTTTCTCCGCCACGGCGCTTGGCGTTGCCGGAATCTGGATCGCCATTCCGATCGGCTGGGCACTGGCTGATATGACCGGACTTTTCTTCCTGCGGCGTGCATTCCGATCGCAGAAGCCTGCATAAGTTCCGAATCTTATATCGCAGTACGGTTTTCTGCGGATAAACTGCGGAACTGCCCCGGCGTCTGGTGCATGCGTTCCTGGAAGACGCGGTTAAAATAGCTGATATTTCGGAATCCGCAGTCGCTCGCAATCTTGCTGATCGCCTCCTCGGTGGAAAGCAGCAGCCGGCAGCTCTCGGCAATCCGCAGGTTATTGACATACGTCACGGCGGAAATATGCATAATCGACTTAAAGAAGCGGCAGAAAGCGCTCTCACTCATATGAAACTGGCTCGCCAGTTCCGCGATTTCGAGATCCTCACAGAAATGAGCATTCATGTATGTGAGGATCTCTTTCATTCTGCTGACACGGTAATTCGTTGAGGCATCCGTTTTTCCGCCGTTCTTTTCTGCCGTACTGTAATATCCCTGCCAGATTTTCAGAAGTTCCGCTTTTAACAGCAGCTCCCAGCCCGGTTCTTTTCTTTCCTGCAGATTTCGGATCTCCTGCATGGCCTGTGCCGTTTTTTCTGCAAGGCGTGTCCCCCGCTCTGTCTTGGATGGAAAACGGATCTCGGAGGACAGCACTGGTTCGATATACTGCTGCTGGATCCGGTCAAGCGATGTGCCGGACAGAAAACGCGGCTGGAATACAACGGCAAGAAACGTAAATTCCTGTCCGTCGATTCCCTCTACCTCATGCAGACGGTTTGCATTGACAAAGGCGGTCTCCCCTTCCCGCAGGAGAAAGGTTTCGGTATCCATATGAAAAACAGCTTCGCCCTTTACTGCATAAAAGAGCTCCACTTCCTCATGCCAGTGGCAGTACACCCGCACGGTACTCTGCAGGTCTGTCTCGAAAACGTGAATGCTCAGCGGAAAAAGCTCATCACCGTGGGGCTGTGTTTCTTTTCGGTAATTCATCTGTGAGAGCATATTTTTGTCTCCTCTCTTGTTTTGCTCTGCTGTCCCAATTGTAACACGAACTTTGCGATTCCGGCAAGTTTCCATGTTCTGCCGGCGAATCGCCCTTCCATGACCGTATTTTTCCTTCTTAAATGATAATAATTATCATATTTTATCAGCTTATTGACATTTCTTTTCATCCGCGCTATATTTTAGATACCCCGATAGGGTATGTGATTTCAAATTTTTCATCAAACTCCAGGAATACAGTCCGGCACGCTTTCGTTTCGCTGTATTCCCGGAAGAAAGCAGGTATTGTATGATTAAAACAGTCTTAAAAATTGATGGTATGATGTGTGGCATGTGCGAATCCCATATGAATGATGTAGTCCGCAAGAGCTGCTCTCCAAAGAAAGTAAACTCTTCTGCAAAAAACGGCGAGACCGTTGTCATCAGCGAAGCGCCGCTCGATATTCCGTACCTGAAACAGCAGATCAAGGACATCGGATATGAGCTGGTTTCGTATACGAGTGAGCCGTATGAGAAAAAGGGATTTTTCCATTTCGGACGATAAGCGGATTTCATGCCTTTCCTTTTGCAGTTTGTGCGTCGGAAAAAAGCACCGTCTCAGAAGTTTATTTCCTTTTGGAAATCTGCCTCTGAAACGGTGTTTTCTATTTTTTATCTATGATTTGATCAGCCGCAGCAGCATCCGCAGGACGGCGGCGTTTCTTTCTCCTCTTTTTTCGGAGATTCTGCGCCCAGATCGTACCAGGTCGGGTCGATGTCGAATCTGCGGTTGTTTCCAAGATAGATCGGATGGGTCGGGTCTGAGGACAGGTAGGCGCGCTCGGTCGAAACCTTCCACTGTGCATCCCAGTCAATCTTCGGAAGTGCCAGATCGTAGTGTGTGCTGGCGCGGAAGCCGTCTTCCTCTCCCGCAATTCTTCCCTGGCGGATGATGGCTGCAAAATCTGTGTGATGTGCAAATGCCGGAATCTGGTACAGATCTTTTAAGTAATCCGAAACATTTTTCAGATCCTGCACACGGTATTTCACCGGTCCGAGGTAACGGGAATATAAGAGCTCAAAGCGCACAAGGGTAACATAAAGCGCTGCGTCTGCCTCAGTCACAAAGTCTCCTGCCAGGAAACGGGTGGCTCCAAGTGCTGTTTCGAGCTCTTCGAGGGCTCCGTAGAACTGTTTTGCACTTTCTACGTACTGTGCCAATTCTACGGCATTCAGCATCGTATCCAGCGGCCCGGCGATCTTTTTCTTTACTTCTTCAGCGGCTGCTGTGGACGATTTTGCATTTGCTGTTGGTGACAGCTCCGGTCCGTCCGGCAGTTCGCGGATTTCGGCAAGAATCGTCTGATAATCTTCTTCTCTAGTATCAGCCAGCGGCGGAAGGCTTGCCGGATCTTTCTTCGTCGGCAGTTCCTCCTCGGTATATTTTGCAAATTCTGTGCTTGGGATGGCGTGAATCTTCGCATAGATTGCGGCATCCTCACGGTTCTTTTCTATTTCAACATCTGCATCGCTGCGTGCGGTTCCGGCATCGGTCTCTGCTTTCAGTTTGTGCTCCGGATCACTCGATAAAGCAGAACGATCGTCCACATTGCCCCAGAACTGTGCAAAATCGAGCTGTTTTAAGAAGCGGACATTGAAGCTTCGCTCCACACTTCCCTTGGCGTCTGCCGGCGGCACGGCAAAATCTGCAAAGAAGGTATTATTTTTGAATGCCGGGATCTCCCACAACTCTTTTGCGTAGCCCCACAGGTTTTTGTAAGTGTAGAGCGGATGCTTCGTCTCGCCGAGCTGTGCGGTATAGCGGATGTCCAGACGGGCAAGTGTCACGTACAGGCGGATATCGGAATCGGTTACGTAATCACCGAAGAGAAAACGATTGGTTTCCAGCCGTTTTTCCAGGCGGTCCATCGCAGCGTAGAAGGTGTTCACACCGTCGAAATGGCCTTCGTTGCTTCTGGAGAAGGAACTGCGGTATACCGCGTTGTTGATATTATCGAAGAGCCAGAGATTCATCTTATCAATCTCTTCCCGCAGCTCCACCGGATACAGCTCCGGCGCGCCTTTTTTGTGCCATGGGCGGAAGTTGACCTCGAAATAAGTGGTCAGCCAGTTGTAATCGTTGTTGACTACCTTTCCCGTCGTTGTGTCGATCAGCGCCGGAACGGTCGTTCTTCCCTGGTAATCATCATCAGCACGGTAATACGCCTCAGAGAGGAACTGATCGCCGAGCACCGGGTCGATGTGTTTTCATTGTAAACGTATTCCCAGCCAAGGTTTTTCTCATACGGGGCATGTTCTACCATATTGACGGAAATCTGATCTTCCAGGCCCTCCAGCTCTCTTACGATCGCCGCGCGGTTGGACCAGTGGCACAGCTTTGCCCAGACGAGACAGTATCTCTTATTACCTTCTGCCTTCAGATCGTTTTCACCGTCGCCGAACGGAGTCGTGAAGTGATTCGGCTGTCTGCGGAAATAGCCGTTTTTGTCGATCTCCGATACGGTTTCTTTTGGTCTTACGCGGATTTTAATTCGCCATTGATTTTCTGCCTCTCTTTCGCATGTTCTATCGAATGAATTTTCAAATAGGAAAGCTTTTGTTTTCCTATTATTTCGCTATGTTTTCTATGCAGTTATCATACCATATCTGTCTGGTTACGTCTAATTGCTAATTCTTTGGAGTGGCTATAGGATTTTCTTATAGTAAAAGGCCAGTGCCGCATTCTCTGCAAATGAGCACTGGCCTTGTTTTCGGCGCTTTTTGTTTTTCAGATTTTTCCTTCCCGGCGCAGATACGCCAGAAAGCCGTTGCATCCCTCCACGACATCGCGGTACGTCGCCTCAAAATCTCCCGTATACCACGGATCCGCAATATCGCGGCCGGAACCGGTGAAGGAAAGAAATTTGTAAACCTTTCCATCCGGATCATTTTTCAGCATCCGGTTCAGATTGCGGATATTCGCGGTATCCATGCCGATGATGTAGTCGGCGCGCTCGTAATCCTTCCACGTAATCTGCTTCGCGTGATGCGGCACGAGCGGAATGTGCTCCTCGCGCAGTTTATTGACTGTCCCGTAGTGCGGCGGATTGCCGATCTCCTCGCGGCTGGTGGCGAAGCTGTCGATTTCAAAATTGTGGGCAAGGCCGAGGGAATTTACTTTGTGGGTGAATACGCTCTCAGCAAGAGTCGAGCGGCAAATATTGCCGTGGCAGATAAATAATACTTTTATCAAAATGTAAACCCTCCTAAAATGCATTGTTCTGCCCCGATTTGCTCCGATTTATCCTGACTGTTTTTGGGGTGTAGCAGCGTTTACTCTGTCACAGATTTCCCGAAACAGGGCAAAATGGAGCAAGTTACGGCAGGCTGTAGTAGTAGAATCGTAGTAGAAATCGTACTGTGTTACTACTACGGTTTTTAATTATGACGTTGTCACTACCACTTCAATGGTTAACCCAACGGTCATCACATGTGTCAAAAGATATCCCCTCTTCGTTATTTCTGGATAATGTGTATATCCACATGATGTGCACTTTTTGCCATAAATACTATTAGCAACCGTGAGTATTCCGGCCTCCGTGACACCAGTGTCCGGGCTTTCAGAAACCGCTATTCCGGTAAATAGGAAACCGTGACTCCGGGGACTGGAAACCTTCAACCCGGCAATGGAAACCACACATACGACGCCTTAGAATTATGGTATGCGCCATCACGGCGTAAATAATTCTAAGGAGGTCGCTCATATGACCAAGTACAGAGAGATCCTGCGCCTGGCAAGCCTGGGTCTCAGTCAACAGAACATCGCTGACAGTAGCGGTGTATCCAAGAAAACGGTCAACCGTGTGCTTAAACGTGCCAAAGAGCTCAACATCTTTGGGCCGTTAGAAGCCAACGAGACCGATGCCGTTCTTGTGGAGAAGCTGTTTCCATCCGCACAGAAGCAGGTGTCATCAACAAAACGGATGCCTGACTTCAACTACATCCAGAAGGAGTTGCTCCGAAATGGTGTCAACAAGAAGCTCCTCTGGACGGAATACCTGGAGGAATGCCGCCAGTCCGGTGACGAGCCTCTTATGTATTCTCAGTTCTGCTATTACATCCAGCAAGATGAGCAGAAACGCCGGGCAACTATGCACATCAACCGGAAGCCCGGTGAACAGATCGAGGTCGACTGGGCTGGAGATCCCGCTCAGATCACGGATCCAGATACCGGCGAGATCATCCCGGCTTTTCTCTTTGTAGGCGTTATGACGTACAGCCAGTATCCTTACGTTGAAGCTTTTATTAACGAGAAACAGCGTGCCTGGATCACTGCTCATGTACATATATGTATGAGTACTTCGGCGGCGTAACCCGCATCCTGGTCCCGGATAATACCAAGACAGCAGTAATCTATAACAACGACTGGTATAATCAGGAACTTA
>OFMN01000563.1_pt1 | contig 32432 bp, 27 predicted proteins | sample 1541791 | NCBI WGS metagenome assembly OFMN01 (sample SAMN04209248, study PRJEB22552) | human gut metagenome | biome: gut; material: feces | host: Homo sapiens | place: USA: Oklahoma
TAATTCAACATTAAAAAAGCATATGGGAAATGATATGTATCCTCCTTACTGGTCTGTCCAGTAAGAAGAATATATATCAAAATTTCCCATATGCCTTAAAATATAATTCAGTAATAAATCAACTATGTTTAATACAATTTATTTTGCCACAATATTAACAATCTTACCAGGTACATAGATTTCCTTAATTATGTTACCTGTAATCTTGCCTTCTACTGCTTTCTTAGCCTTTTCAAGAACTGATTCCTTAGCTTCATCAACTGCAATAGAAATAGTTCCCTTAACCTTACCATTAACCTGCACGCCTATCTCTACAGTATCCTCCTTGCAGGCTTCTTCATCATATGCTGGCCAGCCTTCATATGCTATTGTATTATCATGTCCTAATACATTCCACATTTCTTCACCAACGTGTGGACATATACATGAAAACATCTTAATAAATCCTTCTGCATATTCCTTTGAGCATCTGCCAAGCTTAGTTGCTGCATTCATAAATATCATCATCTGGCTGATAGCTGTATTAAAGCCTAACTTTTCAAAGTCATCTGTAACCTTCTTAACTGTCTGGTTATATACCTTTTCAAGTTCTTTAACATCCTCATCAACAACGTTACCCTCAGTTGTAAAGAAATTCCATACCTTACCAATGAATCTTCTTGCACCTTCAACACCCTGCTGGCTCCAAGGCTTAGAAGCCTCAAGAGGGCCCATGAACATTTCGTAAAGTCTTAAAGTATCAGCACCATACTCTCTTACGATATCACTTGGGTTAATAACGAATTCTGGGAATCTCTTACCCATCTTGATACCGTTTGAACCAAGAATCATACCCTGGTGAACCAGCTTCTGGAATGGCTCTGCAACTGGTGATATGCCTTTATCATATAGATATCTGTTCCATATTCTTGAATACATAAGATGGCCAACTGCATGCTCTGGTCCACCGATATAAAGATCTACTGGAAGCCAGTGTTTAAGAAGTTCTGGGTCACAAAGCTCCTTATCGTTATCTGGGTCAATATATCTCATATAATACCAGCTTGAACCTGCCGAACCTGGCATTGTTGAAGTTTCTCTCTTACCCTTAAGTCCGTTATGCTCATACTTCTTCCATTCTGTAGCATTTTCAAGAGGTGCCTGTCCATTCTTACCTTTGTAGTCTTCAAGCTCTGGTAAGATAAGTGGAAGTTCGTCGTCATCAAGGACATGAATCTGTCCATCCTCAAGATATACGATAGGCACTGGCTCACCCCAGTATCTCTGTCTTGCAAATATCCACTCTCTGAAGTGATAGTTAGCTTTTCTTCTTGCTACTCCCATCTTTTCAAGTTTCTGGGTAATAGCTTCCTTAGCCTCTTCTACTGTAAGACCTGTGAATTCCTCTGAATTGATAAGCTTGCAGCCCTTGCCAAGATAATCATACTTCTCAAATGCCTTCTCTGATACATCAGCACCATCAATAACCTGTATTCTAGGAATATTGTGTGCCTCTGAATATTCGAAATCTCTCTGGTCGTGGCTTGGAACAGCCATAACTGCACCTGTACCATAGTTTGCAAGGACGAAATCTCCTATGTATACAGGAACCTTCTTTCCATTAACTGGATTGACAGCGTATATTCCTTCAAGAACACAGCCTGACTTAGTCTTGTTAAGCTCTGTTCTGTCCATGTCATTCTTTTTAACTGTTTCTGCTATATAAGCTTCTACCTCTTCTTTGTTCTGGATTCTTGGCATAAGCTCCTTAACGATATCTCCATCTGGTGCAAGCACCATAAATGTAATACCATATATAGTTTCAATACAAGTAGTAAAGATAGAGAAATCTCCACCACCATCAATCTTAAAGTCAACTTCAACACCTTCTGACTTACCTATCCAGTGTCTCTGCATTTCCTTAGTTGATTCTGGCCAGTCAATATGTTCAAGTCCCTCAAGTAACTTATCTGCAAATGCCACCTGATCGATAACCCACTGCTTCATGTTCTTTCTTACAACAGGGTATCCACCACGTTCTGACTTACCATCAATAACTTCATCGTTTGAAAGAACTGTACCAAGTTCTTCACACCAGTTCACTGGCATATCTATATACTTAGCATAACCATCAAGATATAACTGCTTGAATATCCACTGTGTCCACTTATAGAACTTAGGATCACTTGTTGCTAAAGTCTTGCTCCAGTCATAATCAAAACCAAGCTCCTTAAGCTGCTTAGTGAATGTTTCTATATTTTTTTGTGTAAATCCGTTAGGATTATTACCTGTCTTAACAGCATACTGTTCAGCTGGAAGTCCAAATGAATCATATCCCATTGGATGAAGTACATTATATCCCTGCATTCTCTTCATACGTGAAGTGATATCTGTAGCTGTATATCCCTCTGGATGACCTGCATGAAGACCTACTCCTGATGGATAAGGGAACATATCAAGCGCATAGTACTTTGGCTTTGAAAAGTCCCATACATCTGTTTTAAATGTTTCATGTTCTGCCCAATACTTCTGCCACTTTGGCTCGATAGACTTGGGATTATAAGTTGTTGTATTAGCCATCTTAAAACCTCATTCCTGCACCGGCTATGCTCTTCCGGTGCTTTCAATCACATATTTACTCACTTTCAAATATTATCACAATGAAAGGATTTGTCAATAACTGACCACTTCTTTATATGCTCTTATCAACCAGAATTTTCACAAAATTTCACAGTTCAATAATCCTACACAATATAAGCGGATAGTATGTAAAGTCATCTTTAACTGTACATATCTATCCGCTTACTTAACCCTCATCTTTAATCTATATCTCACCTTTATCAATGCAATACCATACTTGATCTTAATCTATTTCTTTACTTTTCCTTTAGCATAGCTTCAAGTTCAGCTATTCTTTCTAGATCTTTTAAATGTTGTTCTTCATATTGTTCCTTTTTTATACTAAACTGTTCCTTCTGGCTGTCTAATTGTTCCTTCTGGCTGTCTAGTATCTTTTGTTTTTCCTGGATTTCCTTCTTCAGATTATTTTCCATCTCCTGATATTTTTTTCTATATTCATCCACCATAAGTACTGCCGTATTGTGATTAAGTATTCTCAATGCCTCTGAAAACATACTTAGCACCTCCTCTGGTTTTGCAAGATATTCGTTCATCTCATCAAATATCTGCGATAATTCTGGAAATACTTTCTGGGATGAAAGTGCTGTAATAATGGGAAATCTAAATTATTATCGTTATGCATATTGATAATATATTTATAACACAGTAGCAACATATTGTCAATAAATAGAATATTTTATATATCACACAATATATTGACATCTATAAAATAAAGTATTTTATAAGTCGTATCCCTTTACATTACCGCTTTAAAGTGTTAAACTCATTAAAAATATTTCAAAACATTTATTTTACTGAATTAAACGAAACAAAGAAACGAGGTTAAATATATTATGGATTGCAAAGTTGGTTTTATAGGCTTCGGTCTTATTGCAGGCTCTATAGCACATTCACTTAAGGAATCAGGCAGCAATTATACTATTATAGCTACAAGCAGAAGGCTTGGACCTGTATATGAAGCTAAAAAAGATGGAGTTGTAGACGAAGTTCTTGACTCTGTTGATAACAGATTATCTGATTGTGATTTTATAATACTATGTACACCTGTTATAACTATGAATGATTATCTTAAACAGTTAAAAAGCATTGTGAAAAAAAGTTGTATTATAACGGATGTTGGAAGTGTCAAAACTTCAATACATAACACTGTTAAAGAGCTTGATATGGAAGATGTTTTTATTGGTGGTCATCCTATGGCTGGTTCAGAACTCACAGGTTATGCCAACTCATCTTCCGCAATAATGAAAAATGCCCGCTATGTTATCACACCAACATCAAAAACTACTAAAAAACAGCTTGAACGCTTCAAAGCACTTGTGTGTGATATGAAAGCTAATCCGATTATCATGGACTATACAATCCACGATAAAAGTGTAGCTGCCATAAGCCACCTTCCACATCTTATATCAACAGCACTTGTAAAGCTCGTATCTGAACAGGACGATGACGACAAGCATATGCAGCAGTTAGCAGCTGGAAGCTTTCGCGATATGACAAGGGTAGCTGCTTCATCTCCTGAAATGTGGGACCAGATATGTGCTTCTAACTCACAAGATATAAGCGTACTGCTTGGTGACTATATAGACATATTAAGTGAAATCAAGAAAAATATTGATAACAAAACCCCAGGATATGTTAATGAACTTTTTGAAATGTCAAGGGAATATAAGAATTCATTTAAAAAATAGTATATACATCTATATATCAATTTATATAGTTTTTGCCGTTAATTTATTCAAAAAGAATACTCGGTCACAACCGAGTCGGTTGTGACTGAGTATTCTATAAAATCCACAAGTATAATTATCCGATTTCATTAAATCCAGTTTAATCCACTGCATACAATTCATTAAGTTCAACAAGCTTCACTTTTTCCCTTTGCCGACAACTAAATCCAGACCTTGATATAAATACATACTTATAACAGTTAAGTCCTGTTGCTTCCACCTGACTTATTTCTTTTTCTATAATCTCATCTGTCACTGGTGTCTTTTTAAACTTTACTTCGTAAAATATATATCCATTTTCATCTTCTGTAACAACGTCAAACTCTCCATTGGTATGTTCTACTGGATTATCATAATAGTATTTTCCAATCTTTTCAAATACAGGTTCTATATTCCCTAATCTGTTCATTCTTATCAGATACTGACTGCATATTGTTTCAAATATATGTGGTACATAATGCTCTTCAAAGTCTGTTTCTATATATTTTTTATAAAACACCTCTGAGTCCATTATCTTCATCTGAGATGAATATTTGAAAATATATCTATAGTAAAATAGTGAAAGATTATCCGAAATATAATATCCTGCCTTCTTTTTATTATTACCATCATTAATCGGTGCTGTTTTCACCACAACTTCCATTCTCATTAGCTTATCAAGAACATCTACAAGTGTTGGTCCACTTGAAACGTGTGATTGTGACAATATATCACTGTACCTTGTATATCCTCTCGAGAGTGCTTCAAAAACTTCATTCGCATTTGTTATCTTAGATATCTCTGCATTCAAATACATTGAAACCTCATTCTCAAGTCTTGCCCCAGAAGATGCAATCAATTCAATAATATTATCTTTAACACTTTTAGAGTCATCAATCAGACGGTTATAATATGGAATCCCCCCAAATACAGAATATATCCTTACTTTATCCTCCACAGAGAAATTCGGATAAAAATAGGCTGACTCATAATAGTCCATCTGTTTTAAATCTATAGTCAGATCTACCCTTCCATATAAAGGATTCGAATGTTCTAAAAGTGAACGCATTACTTCAACATAAGAACCTAGTATTATCAACGTAATCTTTGAAGTATCTTTATATTTATCAACCAGCGACTGCAATATGCTATCCATTCCCTTGATATTTTCCCTTAAGTATGGATACTCATCCAGAACAAGAATAATCTTTTCTTTAACAGATAGCTCAAAAATATATTTAAGCACCGCTTCTATATCACTAAAGCCCAGCTTCGGCAATCCCATAATCTCCGATACTATTTCACCAAGACCTGCCGCATTACCAGCTTCTGAAACCTGCTTGCATTCATAATAAAAGCTTTTAACATCATTTCTTTTAATAGCCTGCTTCACAAGCTCACTCTTACCAACGCGTCTTCTTCCATATATTAAGGAAAATGTTAATTCATCTGTATTAATAACCCGGTCAAGCTTTTTAAGCTGTTCTTCCCTTCCTATAAATTTCATATATTCTATCCTCCTAAGATTCACTTTTATATAAAAAGTATATCATTATATTCTAATAATGTAAAGAAAATACTCGGTCACAACCGAGTCGGTTGTGACCGAGTATTCTTTCACTAACAACTTAAGCACTTATTTTTTATTATACCCTGAAGCACCCTCCACCAATAAACTCTCTCATTATAGAGTTGATTGGAACATTGCCTGACTGACAAGGAAGGAAGTACGCTAAGAACTTTAACAATCTCTTTGCCTCCTGATATTCCGGGTCATCCTCTGTTATTGAGAATAGCAGCGGCTCTACTATCGGCTTTAAAACACACAGCTCATACGCAAGTGCTGAGTTAAACATAACATCAGCTTCCTCCTGATAAGGAAAGATATTCTTTTCCTCACCTTTTCTTACTGACTCCCACATAGAAAGTGTTTTTTTAGCAGAAGCACCTCTCGTCCTGTAATCCCTCGCCATACGTCTTACAAGACGACCGTCAGTCGTTGCCACTCTGTTATGCTCGTCAACATTAAGCTGTGTAAGTGCACTTATATAGATTTTAAACTTACTTTCAACTGGAAGTGCGTAAGATAACTCATCATTAAGGCAGTGTATACCTTCAATTACAAGAATATCTTCATCTCCGAGCTGTATATATTCACCATTATACTCTTTTTTACCTGTAAGGAAATTAAACTGAGGTATCTCAACCTTTTCTCCCCTTAGTAATGCATTCATATGGTCATTAAAAAGCTTTATATCTATTGCATGAATATCTTCAAAATTGTACTCTCCATTTTCATCAACAGGTGTCTGCTCCCTCTCAACGAAATAATTATCAACACCTATTGCATGTGGCTTAAATCCACTTGCACGAAGCTGTATTGACAATCTGTGTGAAAATGTTGTCTTGCCAGATGATGATGGTCCGGCTATCATAATAAATTTAACGCCTTCCCTTTCTTTTATCTGATTAACAATCTCAACAATCTTCTGCTCCTGTAATGCTTCCTGAACAAGAATAAGTGAATTAATATCCCCGCTTATTATATGCTTATTCAATGATGCAACTGTATCAACACCAAGCATATCTGCCCACTCGCTTCTTTCCATAAGTACATTAAAAAGCTTAGCCTGTGGTGCAAATTCCGGCACTATTTCAGGATTCTCTTTAGTTGGTAACTGGAGAACAAATCCCTTGTCATACTGGAATATGTCAAATGTCTTTAATATTCCTGTATTAGCTGCCATATAACCATAGAAGTAATCGTAATAACCCTCTATGCTGTATACATTAACATAAGAACTAATTCTATATTTGAATAACTGTGTCTTATCTTCCATTCCGAACTTCTTGAACAGCTTAATAGCCTCTGATGTCTTCATTCCCTGCTTCTTAATAGGCAGATTTTTCTTAACATCGGCTCTCATAAGTTCTTTCACATCATTAAGAAATTCTTGTGTGATTACAAAATCTCCTTTTATATCACAATAAAGACCTTTACTAAGCGAGAACTCAACAGTAACTCTCTTAATTCTATTATCTGTATCAAGCTTATGTATTGCATTTAGCATTAAAAGAAGAACACTTCTTTTATATGCCTCATTTCCCACTGCCTCTCCTACTGTAATGAATTCCACTTTTTCATCAGTTATATCCATATCTGATATCTCTGTAAGCCTGCCATTTACATTGGCAAGAATAATATCATACTTGTAATCCTTTGCAGCATCTGCTGCCATCTGCGATAAAAGCATTATTATTACTCCTTCCATCTTCCTAATGCCTTATTAATAACAGCAATATCTTCATCTATAGCATGTATTCTGCTTTTTATCGATATTGATTGTTCCTTATTATTAATAAGACTATTTCTAATATTGTTACAGCTTGTCAGTTCCTTATTAAGATATTCGTAAAGCACCTCTGACTTATTATCCAAAAGATATCTTCCATATCTTAATTCTTCCTCTGCGTAGGCTGTTATCTTTTTCTTATCATTATCTTCCTTGTCATAATCTTCCTTGTGACTATCATTGTTATGAATATTATTGTTATGAATATCGCTTGCAGCAGCTGCATGTTCATAAATGTTATTTTGTTGAATATTAGTTACATTTAGATAATATTCATCTTGTGTGTTGTATACACAGTCAAATATAAAATAATATTTTCCATCTTCTAAAAGCATATGTTCTGACTTAATATCTATGCCTGTTTCTAGAAGGTATTTTCTAAAATCCCTTAGTTCTGACTGTGCAGATAAGACAAGCTGTGTATTATCCCCCAGCTTGTCTATACCTGCTTTTAATATATTCTTCATGAGCTTTCCACCCATGCCGCATATTGTTACTGTATCAACATCGCCTTTATTAATCCCTTTGAGCCCATCACAAAGCTGTGTAGTTATCTTATCTGAAAGACCATATTCATCAATGTGAAGCTTTGCACGCCTTAATGGTTCTTTTCGTACATCACACGCATATACTTTATTACTTATCCCGTTCTGCACAAGATATATAGGAAGATATGCGTGATCCGTGCCAATGTCAGCCACCCTTGCACCTTTATTAACAAGACCTGCAACACATTTCAGTCTTTCCGATATATTAATAATATTGTTCATACATTTTTCCTGTTGATTTATTATACTATATTAAATCATCCTTTATCCTGACACAATCATAAATAGAAATCTATATTCATAGTTTTATTATTGAACTCTATCCTTAAATATTATCCCTGGACATTGATTAGTCAAGATAATCCTTAAGCTTACGGCTTCTGCTTGGATGTCTAAGCTTTCTTAACGCCTTGGCTTCAATCTGTCTGATACGCTCTCTTGTTACGTTGAATTCCTTACCAACCTCTTCAAGAGTTCTTGCTCTTCCATCATCCATGCCAAAACGAAGTCTTAAAACCTTCTGTTCTCTTTCTGTAAGTGTTCCAAGCACCTCTACAAGCTGTTCCTTAAGAAGAGTAGATGCTGCTGCTTCTGCTGGTACAGGCACATTGTCATCCTGTATAAAATCTCCAAGATGGCTGTCTTCCTCTTCACCTATAGGTGTTTCAAGCGATACAGGCTCCTGTGATATCTTCTGGATTTCTCTTACTCTTTCAACCGGAATATCCATAGTCTCTGCTATTTCTTCTGGAGATGGTTCTCTTCCTAACTCCTGTAAAAGCTGTCTTTGTACTCTTACAAGCTTGTTGATAGTTTCTACCATATGAACAGGTATACGTATAGTACGTGCCTGATCAGCTATAGCTCTTGTAATAGCCTGTCTTATCCACCATGTTGCATATGTTGAGAACTTATATCCTTTACGATAATCAAACTTTTCAACAGCTTTGATAAGACCTAAGTTACCCTCCTGGATAAGATCAAGGAACTGCATGCCTCTGCCGACATAACGCTTTGCAATACTTACAACAAGACGTAAGTTGGCTTCCGCAAGTCTCTTCTTGGCTTCCTCGTCACCCTCTTCCATTCTCTGTGCATATTCTATTTCTTCTTCTGCACTAAGAAGAGGCACCTTACCTATTTCCTTCAGATACATTCTTACAGGATCTTCAAGTCCGATTCCATCTGGTACAGAAAGATCTATCTTTTCTATATCAATATCATCTTCATCTGAAAGAATAATATCATCTTCTACATCTCCATCATCATCATTCATCTTGACATCTATATTGCAGCCTTCAAGAAACTCGAACACCTTTTCCATCTTATCAGCTTCAAAATCTGTATCCTGGAAATAATCCATAATCTCCTTATAATCAAGGACATTCTTTTTCTTTCTGGCTATAGCAAGAATCCCCCTGCACTTTTCCATGAATTTTTCCTGTATAATTCTTGCCTGTTCCTCTTCTGAAAGCTCTGGCTGTGCAGCTTCCTCCTTCTTTGACTTCTTAGGTTTCTTTGCTGCCACAGCTTCATCAGCTTTCTTTTTAGTTGTCTTCTTAGTTTCCTTTAATTCTTCCTCGTTTAAGTTTTCCTTCTTTACTGCCATTACAATGGTCCACCTTTCGCATGTATTATAAACTAATGTGAATATTATTTAACTTCATCTGTCTGCCTATGATATCCTGCATAGTCTTTGCATCTGCTGCATGTTCAAGCTTATAATCAAGGCTGCTCTTCTTAACCCTTAGTACTGTATCATTAAGTGTTTTTTCTCTTTCTGACTTACTAAGCGACTCGCTTAATTCAGCGCTGAACATCGCCGCTATCTCACTATGCATATCACCATCGCTATATGAGCCAATAATCGCTGCCGGATTAACACTTCCAGTTTCATATTGTTCATATACCTTTGATGCAACATCTTTAAACAATGGATCTATAAAATCATCTGGTTGTATATATTCACTGACTTTATCATATATATCACCATCCTCAATCATCCACGTAAGCAGAATCTTCTCTGCCTGCCTTATTCCATCTTCCTTTTTCTTTCTTGCCGGTTCCATCCGCCTGACAGGCTGTGTCTGTCTTGGTATTATTCCACCCTGGCTTCCTATCCTTATAACCATTTCACGCATACCATCCTCTGGTATCATAAACTGACGGCAGACAGCTTTCATATAGTTATCTCTTTCAAGTTTCTCACTAAACTGTACAAGCTTATTAGCAACTTCTCTTTCAAATGCTGTCTCACTCTCCGGGTCACTTCTGTTATAATTCTTCTCTATAATACCGATTTCATACATAAAGCTGTTTTCTGCTTTATCTATACGCTCCTGAAATGCTTCAGTTCCTAAAGCCTTGATAAACTCATCCGGATCCTTATATGGCCTCATATTAATAACCTTAGTAGATAGTCCTGCTTCTTTTAATATAGGTATAGCCCTTAAAGCTGCCTTTACCCCTGCTTCATCGCTATCATAAGTTATAAGGACATTATCTGTATATCTTTTCATAAGACGGGCATGTCCATGTGTGAGTGCTGTACCAAGCGATGCTACCGCCTGATTAAAGCCTGCCTGATGCATAGATATAACATCCATATAGCCTTCACATATTATAAGATTATTCTTTCTTGAACTTCTTGCAACATTAAGTCCATAAAGATTCTTACTTTTATCAAAAAGCTTTGTTTCCGGAGAATTCAGGTACTTTGGCTTTCCATCTCCCATAACACGGCCACCAAAACCTATAACCTTATTGTTAATATCCATGATTGGAAATATTACCCTGTTCCAGAACTTTTCCCTTATTCCCTTTTCATAAGTGAACAGACCTGACTCTTTTAAGAGCTCATCATCATACCCTTTTTCCTTTAGCATTCTATATAAATCACCTGTAAGCTGTGGCGCATATCCAAGGCCAAATGTGTTTATAGTTTTGTCTGAAAGCTGTCTTTTTTTCAGATAATCCAACCCACTCTGTCCTGCTGGTGATTTTAACTGATGATAGTAAAATGTTGCTGCTATCTTGTTAATCTCTAACAGCTTTGTTTTAATATCCCGTTCTCGTCTGTCTTCACCTGAATATTCCATCACAGGTAGAGCTATACCTGCCCTGTCAGCCAGCATTTTTACTGCCTCTGGAAACGTATAATTCTCATATTCCATAACAAATGTTATAACATTGCCTCCGACTCCGCATCCAAAACAGTGATACATCTGTTTTGTTCCTGATACAGAAAAAGAAGGTGACTTCTCATTATGAAACGGACATAGCCCTACGTAGGAACTGCCACTTTTCTTAAGCTTTATATAACCTGAAATAACATCTACTATATCGTTACGCGATACAACTTCCTCTATTACTTCACTTGAATATATTGGCATATTAACTCTTCTTTCCCTATGTATTCAATATGTATTCAAAAACTGCCTACTTTTAATGTATTAAACACAGATACCTCATTTCCTTTTTTTATTTTAAATTTTTATTCTGATTTTCATTTTAATCTATACTTCAATTTACATCCTGATTCTTATTTCAGATTCACGTTATAAAATCATATTTAAGATACAATCCCTCCAATTGCACCGCAAAGTATGCATACTATCGCGCCTTTAACCATCTGTGACATATCTATTGATGATATTCCTCTGCTTAATATTATTGAAACAACACATAATATAAGAAAATATATTATTCCATACAGTACTCCCCACACAAGGCGGCTATGCTGCATGCCTTTGCCAAGAATGAGACCTCCGCATAAAGCTGATAACCCATAAGTAACATAAATCCCTATAGATATCACATTACCAGACACCCTGAACTTATACAGGCAGAAAGCAAGCACAAGCAGGGCTAGAACTGTTATAATATATCCTGCTATAAGCGTTTTTAATATAATAGATAACTTTTTCATACATTCCTCTGACTTAATAGTCATACATTCTTTGTTCTCTATATAAATATGTAGGAAATCTCATTCGTATACTATCTTTTATCTTATATTTTATCTTATCCTTTATTCCAATTTTTCATTAAAGCCTGGTTATATGCAGAGCCTCCAGCTACTTGACAGTCCTTTACTGATACTGTAAAATGTTGAAATATAACACTTAAATGTGTTTACTATATTTTTATTAAGGATTGGAGGAATATTTCCTTGGACACTGACAGTTATATTCAACTTATAACTATTATTATTTTATTATTTCTTTCAGCTTTCTTTTCATCTGCTGAAACCGCATTTATGACGGTAAGCCGTATAAAGATCCGCTCGCTTATGGACGAAGGTAACAGACATGCTGCTTTAGTAGCTAAGATTATCGACAATTCAGGCAAGATGTTAAGTGCTGTACTTATTGGTAACAACATAGTTAACATATCATGTTCTGCTCTTGCAACAACATTTACTATTAATGTCTGGGGCAGCTATGCTACTGGTATTGCAACTGGTGTTCTTACTCTGTTCGTTCTTATATTCGGAGAGATAACCCCTAAGAATCTTGCTTCAAAGTTTAACACTAAGCTTGTATTATTATATGCACCTGTTATATATGGACTTATGATTATACTGACACCTGTTATTTTTATAGTTGACCATCTTGCAGGCATAGTATTAAAACTCTTTGGAACTAGCTCCAAAGATAAATCCAACACTATAACAGAAGAAGAGCTTCGTACAATAGTTAAGGTAAGCCATGAAGAGGGTATCATAGAAAAAGACGAACGACAGATTATTGACAACCTTTTCGATTTTGGTGATACTTCGGTAAAGGATGTCATGATACCTCGTATAGATATGACAGTCGCTGATGTTAACTCATCATATGATGACATCATCACTCTTTTTAAGAGTACTATGTATACACGTATTCCTATATATGAAAATGATACTGACAATGTTATAGGTACACTTAATATAAAAGATCTTATAGTTACTAACGTTGATGATTCATTTAATATAAGGAAGATTATGCGTGAGCCTTTCTTTACATATGAACATAAGAACACTTCTGAGCTGTTTAAAGAAATGCAGCTTAAGCGTTACAGCATAGCTATTGTGCTGGATGAATATGGTCAGACAGCCGGTATGATAACAACTGAGGATCTGTTAGAGGAAATCGTTGGTGAAATACGTGATGAATATGATACTGACGAAAAGGATGACATGACTAAGATCCGTGAAAACACTTACCGTATAAACGCCTCATGTAAGCTTGATGACATAAATGATGAACTAGGAACCAAACTTTATTCAGAGGATAACGATTCACTAGGCGGATTCATATCAGAAAAGCTTGACCGCATACCTAAAGCAGGTGATAAGCTTACTATAGATAATGTATGGCTGTTCGTCGAAAGATCATCTTCTAACAGGGCTGAATCTATCATACTTAAGATTGTTGACAAGCCAAAAGACAGTAGTAACTAACTATTAAAAATAATCCCCCGGAATACAATGATTAAGTCATTTAATCTAATGTATTCCGGGGGTGTTATTTAATTGGAATAAAAAATTGGATATTTTATGTAAAGCTTCTGCACATCATATTATCCCCATTAACTTCATATACTAATATACAAAAAGGATGCAACAATTTGTTTCAAAATGTTGCATCCCAATATAAATTCTTATTAGTTCATATTCTTAATTACGATTAATATATCGTCATATTCCCTCAACACTTTAGCAGGTTTCTTAATAAAATTCTATATAAATTTTCTATAACATTAAAACAGCATATCAATACGCTTATGTTGTTTTATATATTAATCCTGTCCTTACAGATTAACCTTAAGAAACACAGAATCTTTATCATCCTGCTTAATACCAAGATACCTTTTTGTTATCTCATATGATGAATGATTATATATCTCCATAAGCATTGCCGGTGGTGTTCCACATTTCCACGCATAATATCCGAATGTTTTTCTCATGGAATGACAGCTTATGCCCCTCTCCATATTAAGTGAATACGCAGCATGCTTTATGATTCTGAACGCCTGTGAACGGCTAAGATGCGTTCCTGCGTATCTACCTGTAAATATATAGTCACCTTTTTTTACACCATCTAACGTGTCCATATATGTCAAAAGTCCTTTTTTAGTGCTGCCATTAATTGCAATTCTTGATTCTTTTCCTGTTTTTCTTTCGCATATTACCATGTGTTTTCTGAAACACTGTTCATTAAAATCATATATCTCTCCCCATTTTAACTCTAACAGGTCACTTATTCTTAATGCAGTATTCACTCCCATGCATATCATTGCATAGTTTCTCAAGTTAGGCTCTTCATCCAGATAGAATCGTCTGAATGCCTCCAGTTCATCTGTACTCCTTATAGGCTGGGATGTACTCATATGTTATTACCTCCATCTATATGTTTTGGGATGCAACATTTTGAAACAGTTTGTTGCGTAGACAAGGAGGTTAATGTGTTAAAACTCACTATCAAACCCGGCGAATTCATCAACATCGGTGATGACGTAAGGGTCATATACTCAGGTGGTTCAGAAGGTAATATCCACCTTCTCATAGATGCACCAAGAGAACTCAATATCGTACGAAGCAAGGTTCTTGCAAGAAACAGTGCTAACAGCTCTGATTCTGATAAGAAAACTTCAAGATTCATATCACCTTACTACGCTGAACAGGGACTTTCACCTGAAACACTAAACAAGATACGCCGTCTTATCAAAGAAGATAAGCAGGCACGCAAATCTAATGATAATACGCAGGGTTAGCATGGTAACACTGCTTATTATATATCTTTCATAAGGGGAACGGATTCCCCTCTGACAAATATTTTATTTACACGGAGGTATGTATTATGGTAATACAACACAATTTAACAGCAATGAATGCTAACAGAATGCTTAATGTAACAACTTCAGCTCAGTCTAAGTCAGCTGAGAAGTTATCTTCTGGTTATAAGATTAACCGTGCCGCTGATGATGCAGCTGGTCTTTCAATCTCTGAAAAGATGAGAAAGCAGATCCGCGGACTTACACAGGCTTCTTCAAATGCACAGGATGGTGTATCTGCTGTACAGACAGCTGAAGGTGCTTTAACAGAGGTTCACTCAATGCTTCAGAGAATGAACGAGCTTGCTGTTCAGTCTGCTAATGGTACTAACTCTCAGACAGACCGTAAGGCTATCCAGGATGAAATAGATCAGCTTACATCTGAGATTGACAGAGTTTCAGAGACTACTAAGTTTAATGAAACTTATCTTTTAAAGGGTGATCCTACTAAAGCTGATACAGCATATTTTATGGAATCAAAATATAACGTTACAGGTGGTATATATGCAGAAGGATCAGCTACAGAAATCACTACTGTAACAGATTTAGAAAAAGCTATTAAAGATGGCAAAAAGCTCTATACAGAAGCATATGATAAGGCTAATAATCCACAGACTGCTGATAAAATTGCCGTTAAAGGTAAAAATTATGCATATGTAACAAAATTATACGATAAAAATGGCAAAGAGGTAACTGCACAGAATATTCAGGATTCAAAAAATGCAGATGGTACAGCCGCAGACAAGTATTATACAAGTAATGCTGGAGAGGCTGGTAAAGATAAAACCAATATGGAAATAGCAAAAGATGATGCTAAAGCTTTCACAAAAGGTTATGAAGTAAATGGAGCTATCTCTTTCAGTCTTCATGTTGGAGCTGATTCTGCTGAAGACAACAAGATTGCCGTTAAAATCGATTCTATGAGTGCAAAAGGTATAGGCGTTTATGGTCTTAAGGTTGACACAGAAGATGATGCTACAGCTGCTATCGATCGTATAGCAGAAGCTGTACAAAAGGTATCTTCACAGCGTTCAACTCTCGGTGCTGCACAGAACAGACTTGAGCATACTATCTCTAACTTAGACAACGTTGTTGAGAATACAACATCTGCTGAATCTCGTATCCGTGATACAGATATGGCTCAGGAAATGGTTAACTACAGCAAGAACAACATTCTTGCTCAGGCAGGCCAGTCAATGCTTGCTCAGGCTAACCAGTCTAACCAGGGAGTTCTTTCACTCCTTCAGTAGTATAAAAAACAACCATCTATGCTCCATGCACATAGATGGTTGTTTTTTTATTGCTTATTATTACTTATTATTGCTTATTACTTATTCACTAAGATTCATGTATTATATAACATAATTATCTATTCCATTACCTGAATTAATAAGATCCGCTATCGAGATACTGCCAAAATAATCGTTTATAGTCTTCTCGAAGTTTTCCCACATAGTTATAGTCTTACACTCTGATAGATTAGGACACTTGTTAGGCTTGTTCTCAAGACAGGCTACCGGTGCCAGTGAACCCTCTGTGCACTGCAATATACTAAGCACAGAATACTCTTCAGGTCTTCTTGATAACTTATATCCGCCACCTTTTCCACGAAGCGAAGTAAGAAAATCATTCTTACTTAACATCGATACTATGGACTCGAGATATTTTTCAGATATGCCCTGTCTTTCAGCTATATCCATAAGCGTTATATATTCACCGTTATCATGCTCAGCAAGGTCTATCATAACCCTGAGTGCATATCTTCCCTTTGTTGATATCTTCATATATTCTCCTCCAATTACTTCAATCATACTCTTATTGTATAAACATACTTTACCACAATGTTTATATACTTTTCAAGACTTATTTTATATTTTATACTTTTTTCTGCATTTTCTTATCTCCGACTACCTTAAATCATTATAAATAATTTCAACCTAAAAACATTTATAATGATATATTTTCTTCCATGCTTTACACTGGCATACTATCTGCTATACATATCCTTCCATATCCTGTCACAGGATTGGGAGCTGCTGCATACATCTCTATTCCAAGCGGTCTGGCACCACGTCTTAAATACGCCTTTAGCTTCTCACCATACATATACCTGTCATTGCCCATAACTATCCCCCATTGCATAAGCAGGGCTGCACCACCTGTTACAAACGGTACTGCATATGAAGTCCCGGTAACACTCACTATATCAGTTTCATATGCTGTCTGTTTTCTTATCTTTATATCCACTCCTGGTGCAAGTATATCTGGCTTTATACCAGCATCTATGTAGTTAACAGCAGCATTATTGTCCCCATTGTTATAAGTATATCTGATATCTTTATTCCATACGCCTTTTCCCCTGCCTGAAAATGCAGCATATGCTCCTGTATATGAATTATAAGAACCTACAGATATACAACCTGTGGCTGTTGCTGGAATCGTTATAGTATCATATGGAACCGGTTTTACAAAGCCTGTCGCAGTGTTTAAAGACTGGCTTGACGGAAGCCATATATTATATACGCCCTGACGTATGCTTTCCCCATATATGATGATTTTCCATATCCCCGGTGTTATATAATCCTTAGAAGGCTGCAGATTAATATATATTTCCTGATACAGATTATAAGGTGACGGCTCACCTAATAGACTTATTATATCTGTATCAAGAATCCTGAATCTGTTTATATATCCCTGTCCTGTTATATTAAACTGCACTCCATCCGGACCAGCAAGCATTATCCTGTAAACATCCCAGTAGTATTTCCATATCTGTATATCTATCGAATGTTCATATTCACTTACTGATATCTCAACTGTATCTGTCTGTCCCTGCTTTATTATATTTCCATAATGTACTGCCTTGTCTGCCTCGTTTCCACTTCCTATGCATATACTGCATTTATAGCCTGCTGCAACATCATTGATATAGCGTTCAAGCAGTGTATTTCCATCATGATCTCCATAATTAAAGCCATAGCTTATGTTTATTGCCACTGGTTTTTCATACTCCATAGCCTTCCTTATGACATAATCTATGGCATCCATAAGGCTTGTTGTGCGTGGAAACTGATTATTATATGAATATCCCATCTTAACAGCTATTATATCTGATTCATATGCAACGCCACTTCTTCCACATGCTATTACGGCAACATTAGTGCCATGCTGTGTATTATCAGCACCTGGTATCTGTATGCTTCTCCCATTATATGTGTTATCCTTATTTACAATAGCTTTGTTTAAATATGCATTTATATCTTCCTCATTGTATTCCGTCTGCTGTGTCTGGTCATATATATTTAATATCCTTGTACTGCCATCACTTTTCCTGAACTCTTCACTTAATATGTCTATTCCAGTATCAATAACTGCAACGATGACACCCTTTCCACTAAGATATGTCCCATCATAAGCATTTCTGATATCATCATTCATACTACCGGCATTACCAGCCCGCACATTGTTAGCACATGCCGCTGACTTTGCCCTTTCAAGCTGAAAATATATGCTCTTTGGTTTTTCTATATAATCTATATTCGTTTCCTGTGATATAAGCTCTATCGTATTCTTATCTGTCACAATTATAGCATAGTTATACAGCAGTTCTCTTATATATACATTATACTTTTTTCTTATATTTTCAAGAGTTCCTGAATACTTTACTATTATTTCCCATGTATCATCTCTCCAGTTAAACCCTGTACTAAGGCTCTCTGAATTCTCAAGCTCTTTTCTTGTGGCAGATAATGAAACGTTAAGCAGGTTTTCTATTTTCTGGTTCATAGCTTTACCATATAATATCATCTTTCTGATATTATATGATGTAAGTGTACGTGGATTGCATAGCAATGTAGCAATCCTGATACATCAGTAAGTGTCTAAAGTATAAAATAAAAAGCACATCCACATCCAATATATACTGGCTGCAAATGTGCTTTAAAGCTTAATATTAATATACGTATGAACATGCATTTATCATGTTTTCTTTATAAATTCTATCCTGCACTTAGGACACTTGATACTTATCTTTCCCTTGCCTCTTGGAACTCTTATTTTCTGCGAACAGCTAGGACATCTGAATATCCTGTGTGTCTTACTATCCGTAATTCTGAACTTGATTTTATTAAGCTTTCCAACTACCTTATAATGAAATTTCAGATACTTTTCATTCTCCTCTGAACGCCTGGATATATTACGTGAAAACACCCTGAAATATGTATACACAATACCAACAAGTGCTATCATATATATAACGTTATTCCTTACGAACATAGTAACGATAAGAAGCACCAGGCATATTAAAGATAAATTCCTTGAGAGCTGATCCATACCATATCTTCCATACATGAATCTTGCCATCTTATCTTTAAATCTATTCATCAAACCATCCAGCCTTTCATAATTATATATAATATAGTGCTTATGTAATCACTAAATAATACTCTATCACATATATAATTAAATACAATTAAAAATATATAAACAATTATGAAACCTGCATAATATCTAATAGTTCATATAAGTACTTCCATCCTCTATATCTTTCCAGTAGAATCTGTCCTCAAGTATCATATAACTATGTGCTGAATTCTCTTTTGGTATAGATACTGAACCTGGATTCATATATATATATCCATCTCTTTTTTCACACTTAGGAACATGTGTATGCCCACATAGAAGTATATCTCCATCGCATAATGCCGGTATATTCTTCTCGTCAAGCTTATGTCCATGTGCAAGAACTATTGAATAGTTATTGAAGTTAAGATATGCCTGTTCTGCAAGAACATTAAAATCAAGCACCATCTGATCTACCTCTGTATCGCAATTGCCTCTTACGCATATTATCCTGTTGCGAAGTGGATTAAGCATTGCAATAACTTCTTTGGGAGCATATTCTTTTGGAAGATCATTTCTTGGTCCATGGTATAATATATCTCCTAGAAGAACAAGTCTTTCAGCCTTTTCTTCCTTGAATCTTTCTAACATTTGCCTGCAGTAATATGCAGAACCATGAATATCTGATGCTATCATTATTTTTGACATATTTTATTTTCTCCAATCCCATATAACATGATATATGTTTAATTATATATTTTTTTATCAATATATTTAACAAATCCAAGCACATAATATGTGAGGATGATGTTAATAGGCAACTGTATCATATTCTTTGCAAATCTTATTGAGAAATAGAATGCAAAACCCTTTCCGTACATTATACTGCACCAGTATGTACCAAGTAAAACATTTACAAGCAATGTGTCAACTGTAAGTGCGAGTATACATCTTAGTAAGAACTTAACATCAATAAACTTTAAGATGCCCTTTTTATCACCATCAAAGCTTTCTGCGACCTTCATATTACAGCCATAAAAGAACAGACCATAGATAAAGCCTGCAAGAGCTGCACTTAACGTCCAGCCTGGGAAATACGCACCTGTTGGCTTGATGACAAACTGTATAAGGTCACCTAAGCCTCCACATACAAAGCCCATAACAGGACCAAACATATAGCCTATGGCACAGTTTGCAAGAAATGATACTGACAACCTTAATGTTGGTGTCACCTGAATAGATACAAACACAGCTAATACTGTGTGCAGAGCGATGAGAAGTGCAGCCGCAACAACTGACTTAATGCTCTTAAACTCTTTTGCTGAAAATGCAAAATTCTTCAATAAAATTGACATTAAAAAAACCTCCTTTGCAGTAATCTTCGCTCTACATAGGAGGTTGTTCGCCATAGTATGTAGCAGCGGGATGCGGATTATGTATCGCAAGAAAACCTTTTCGTCCATATGGCAACTCCCTGTCCATACAGCACTTAACGCACATATTCCTACTCTGCTTTATATTTTAATATTTTACAGAAACTAATGTTGTTTCTGTAGTACAGGCATTATTATATATATTGTATACATAATTGTAAAGTACTTTTTTCATTTTTTCATAACTCACAATCGTGCCACTCTTTGTACTGCCGGAACCTTATAGTCAGATGCATAACTTAAATACTGCTGAAGTGAGTTCTCAACCTTATACATATCGAGCACCTTTTTCATAAATGCTATCGTACTTTTCTTATATTTCATATGCTCAAGTACATTGACAGCTGCTGCATCATTATAGCTTATGGCAAACTGTTTGGCAAAACGCGCGAACTTAAGCTTATTCAGTTGTTCAATATTATAATAATTCTGCATGATTTCAAGTGCCTCTATAACCCTGGCGTTCTCAAAATCCAGCTGCACTCCCGGCCGCTTTACACATATATTGCCAACCTCACAGGTTCTTGATTTTAGTACATTTGAATACAGCTCTATCCTGTCTGTCTGATAAGCTGAAACCATATACTTGTTATACAGCCTGTATCCTATGAATAATCCGTTATCGTTATTCTCTCCAAAGAAATAATTAAGCAGTAATTCTTCGATATTCTTATCTTTATCAGCTGCTTTAATATACATTCCCTTTCCAGCCCTTATGATAACACCATCATCACATAATCTCTCGACTGCCCTGAAAAACGCATCATGACTCATCTTTGTAAAGCCATTTTCATACATATCATTGGCAACTATGACAGCGCCCTCTGGTGCATCCTCAAAATACTTTATAAGCTTATCTCTGTATTTCATACAACACCATTCCCGCTTTAATTCATGACATTATTATATTTCTTCAAGATTAATAGTTTCTGTTTTATCAACATCTGAATCATCTTCTATTTCTATACCTTCAAGAACATCTTCTGTTTCTTCTGTATCGTCTTCTTTTTCCTGGTTTTCTTTTGTTTCATTTATAACCTTTACTTCCACATCATCTGATTCTGGAAATGCTGCATCATCATCAAAATCTTCCTCAACATCTTCATCATCAACATAGAAATTCACTGGAATAACTTCAACACTGCTAAGTACTGCTTTACCAATTATATATACAGTATGAATACCTTCTTCATCTGTGTTTTCCACATAATTATGTACTCCTGCAAGCTTTTTATCGATATCGCATGTAACATTTACTCCATCAGGAAGTATGATAGAAACATTACTGATCATACTTTCAAAGTTAATATAAACATCTTTTTCAAAAACAGCCAGTGAAAGATCAACTGTAAGCTTAGATGCTATCGCCTTAACCTCGCAGCCCATGAACTCTTCGTCTTCTATTTCAACATCTCTTTTTTCACATACTGCATTATACTTACGTACTTCAAGCTCTGCACTATCCTGTTCTTCCTTAGTAAGCTTATTCTTAGCTGCCTTAACCTTATCGTAAGCTACCTTTCCTGCAACTGCTGCTGCACCTACACCTACTGCAAACTTTAATAAACCATTCTTCTTTTTAGCCATATACTTATCTCCTTTACATTTTACTGATACACCCGCCTGGTGTATATAACTGATTCATAACCTTTTTACCATTACATCATATTATTTTTCTTCTCTTTTAGAATATACACAGCCACAATAATTCTGTCTATATAGATTATACTCTTTTGACAGTTCTATAGATCTTTTATAGCCTTCTTTTTTCTTAAAATCAGATAAAAGATACTGTGTTCCAATATCCTGTGCCACTTTAAGTCCTGTTTTATTCAATATGACACTGTTTTTTAAAGGACTTATAGTAAGCGTTGTTGTAAAATAATCAAAGCCAAGCTGTTTAGCTAATTCGGCTGTCTTTCTAAGTCTTAGTTCATAGCATTTAAAGCATCTTTTACCACCTTCAGGCTCTTTTTCCAGCCCCCTGACTGTTTTATAAAACTCTTCCGGCTCATAATCACCTTCTATAAAAGATACCTTATAGGGCGTTTCAAACTCCTTGATAAATCTTATCTGTTCTTCAACTCTTTTTTTATACTCTGCACTTTCTGATATATTGGGATTATAGTAAAATACAGTAACATGAAAATATTTTGATAAAAACTCTATGCAGCTGCTGCTACATGGTGCACAGCAGCTATGAAGCAGCAATGTAGGCACCTTTCCTTCTGTCTTTAGTTTTTCTACCATTTTTTCAAGTTCTTTATGAAAATTCCTGTTTTCAAATGGTACAGCCATATTTCTTCACTCCTGTATTTTATTCATAAATATTTTAATGACATTATAGATACGCACTTATAATCAGGCTACTATATCTGATAATGCCTGTATAAGCTTATCCATCTGTTCATCTGTACCAACCGATATTCTTAAATAATTATCTATACCCGGCTGGTTGAAATATCTTACATATATTTTCTTTGCTTTAAGCTTTTCAAATATTTCCTTTGCTGGCACACTCTTATGTGTGGCAAATATGAAATTAGCCTTTGAATCTGTAAATGTAAATCCAAGCTTTGTAAGTGATTCTTTTGCCTTTTCTCTTGTTTCAATGATTTTTCCTACGCACTCATCAAAATAAGCCTTATCATTGATAGATGCCACACCATATTTAATAGATGTCATATTCATTGTATAAGAGTTAAAAGAGAACTTAACATCATTAAGGGCTTTTATAAGTTTTGGAGAACCAAATGCATATCCTATTCTCATACCTGCCATAGAACGTGACTTTGAAAATGTCTGTACAACTAAAACATTGTCATACTCATTAACCAGCTCTTTTGCTGACTGTCCACCAAAATCAATATATGCCTCATCAACTATAACAACAACATCTCTGTTGTGTTCAATTATATCTCTTACTTTATCAAGTCCCATATATAATCCTGTTGGTGCGTTAGGATTAGGGAATATAACTCCGCCATTTTCCTTATAATAATCCTGTGGCTTTATGTTGAAATCTTCATCCAGCGCCTGCTTCTCATAAGGAATTCTGTACAGGTCTGCCCATACACTGTAGAAGGAATATGTAATATCTGGAAACAGTACAGGCTTATTTCCATTAAAAAATGTAAGGAAGCACATAGACAATACATCATCTGAACCCACTCCTACAAAGACCTGATTCTTATTCATGCCATAATAATCAGCTATAGCACTTACAAGCTCTGTAACATCCGGATCAGGATATAACCTTAGTCTGTCTATATCTGTATCCATAACTGCTTTTCCTACTTCTGGAGCTGGTGGATAAGGATTCTCATTAGTATTCAGCTTAATCACATCTGTATCTTTTGGCTGTTCTCCTGGAACATATGGTTCAACTTTTCTTATATTATTCTCCCAAGCTTTCACGTTTTCTTCCTCTTTTCATATCTATTCTTATATATTCATACTATGATCAGTTCTTCTTAACTCCCATTTCCTTTGCAACCTCTGCAAACTTTGGAAGAGAGTTAACTATAGTATCGTAAGAAACACAATAAGCCATTCTTACATAACCTGCACAACCAAATGAAGAACCAGGTACAATAAGTATATTATGCTTCTTAGCCGTTTCGCAGAATATATTTTCATCCTCTGTTGGTGACTTCACGAAAAGATAAAATGCTCCTTCTGGCTTAACACACTCAAAGCCAAGCTCAGTAAGTCCTTCATACAATGTTCTTCTGTTTTTATCATATGCTTCTATATTAACCTTTGCATTAAGGCATCTTGCTATAACCTTCTGCTGAAGTGATGGTGCATTAACAAAACCAAGAATACGTGTGGCAACTGATGCTGCTGCCTTCATATCTGCTGAATCTGCCACCTCATCTGGTATAACAAGATATCCTATACGCTCACCAGGGAGCGAAAGTGACTTACTATATGAGTAACCTACAATAGTGTTATCATAATACTTAGTAAGATATGGCACATCTACACCATCATATGCAAGCTCTCTATATGGTTCATCTGCTATAAGGAATATCTCAATACCAAGCTCCTTCTGCTTATCCTCCATAATCTTAGCAAGCTTTTTTATAGTTTCTTCTGAATAAACAACACCTGTAGGGTTGTTTGGATTATTAATTATAACCGCCTTTGTATTCTTGTTAATAAGCTTTTCAAACTCATCAAACTTAGGCTGGAATGTGCTTGTATCAGGAGATACCGCAACGAGCTTTGCACCAAAGTTGGATGCATAATTCCTGTATTCTCCAAAGAATGGTGCAAATGTAAGAACTTCATCACCTGGGTTAATAATAGTCTTAAGTATAGTATTAAGACCACCTGCTGCTCCTACTGTCATAACAATGTTGCTGCTATTAAAATGTGTATCAAATCTTTTATTCAGTGACTGTGCAACAGCCTCTCTTACATCCTCAAAACCTGAGTTACTCATATATCCATGAAGGACCACAGAATCTTCTTCATCAACTACATCCTTAATCGCCTGATTAACCTCTGCCGGTGCCGCTACATTAGGGTTTCCTAACGAGAAATCATATACATTCTCTGCACCATATATTCTGGCAAGTCTGTTACCCTCTTCAAACATAGCTCTTATTACTGAGCTTCCTTTAACAAGTGCTTTCATAGATTCTGCTATCATCTTATTATCCTCCATCTTTTACATGTCAATGTCCATAAAGACATCATATAGTCTAATTATATCAAATCCTGCAATTTATTCAATAATCATTCAACAATCATTTTTTACACAATCATTTTTTGCAATCATTCATATAATACATCCCGGAATACAGCTATCTTTCCCTTTGAATAATAAACCGTTTCATATCTGCTGTCCTGCAAATACTTATTTTCATCATTATCGTTATTATGTCCTCTTAAATCAAGTGCGATATATTCTGTACTTTTATCCGTATAATATAACTCATACAATTCTTTTCGTTCTGATAATCTGGCGCATAAAAATGTTGTTGCTGTAACGCTCGCATCATCAGGTATATATGACAGTCCTTCATCTATTATCCTGTATGTTTCCTGCCTGTCCTCATCAAAATAACCAACAGCATTTTCAAGCTTTGGCATGTTATATGACGTAAAGAATATTATCGTGGCAGAAGCTGTTATATATAACATTTTCAGCCGCTTATGCATATCCATATCTGACACATTCAGTATAGTGAGATATATAAGAAGGACACCCGAACCGAATACGTAGTGAAAATATATACTATGCATATATTGATAATCTGTCACAAGGTTAAACAGTACATATGGACCTGTCAGTATGTATCTTGACCACTTTTTAGTAACAAGCGGTAAAAATAAAAGAACACCCATAGTCTGTATTATAAATGTTATCTTACCTGATGAAAATATCTGTGTCACAAGATATGCTGGATTGGCAAGTGCTGTCTTTATGACCGAAAACATATTTCCATCGCCCTTGGGTATCATATTATTATAACGTCCCGACATAACACCAGTACCTATATTTTTTAAAATCAGGCACACGCATAAACAATACAAAGCAGATGTTATAAAAAGAATAATACCCTTTTTACGTTTTCTGCTATCGCACATCATATATAGTCCAACAAACATCATAAGTACACTTGCATCTTCTTTTATCAGCCATACAAACACCGCTGATATACACATTCCTACATTGTTATCTTTTTCCATAAACAAAAGAAACATGCACAGGAATAGCGGAAAAAACATATTTTCATGTATGTCATAAAAACAGCCTCCGCTTATAACCGGATAAAAGCTGTATATGATTATAATAAGCGACGTTTCCCACCTTGACAGCTTTCTGCTTCGGCATATTAGCGCTAATGGCACTACAGCTGAGGCTATAAGCAGAGGCTGTATTATTTCCAGTGTGACAGGTGATGAAAACAGCATATATACAGGTAATATAAGGTAAAGCACTGGTGATATATGCACACACATATGTGATAAAAGGTAGTCTCTTTCACTTGTAGTATTCATCGTTCCTGTTGTTTTCATATAATAAAACATCTGCGAAAAAAGTCCCATATCAAAATTAGGTGAGCCATATGATAAATATCTTGTCACCATACAGAAGCTGACAAAGCATGTATACAAAGCTGCTGCTCCTGCTATAACAGCAATATATCTTTTTCTCGTAAGTGTCACTCCATTTATTCCTGCATATCCTGCATAATATATAATCGACAGTGATACAAGTGCTGCCATAGCTGCTACGAAGTATATATCATTATACTGGAAAACGCATATGCATGCATAAACAAGCACAAGCACTATAAGCATGATCCCCTCTATATGACGTGACATATATCCCATCCTTTTCTCAAGCTTATAAAATACATAATATAATGCCAGAGTGAGTATAATTATGCATGCATACATGACCGGCATGTTAACAAGCTTCACATATTCCAGTTCATTTATTGCAGTATTCATGCTGTTTATAGTTATGGTCTGTATTATACAAATAAAACACCACGCCATAACAAATCTAACGACGCAGTGTTCAAGACTGATTTTATTCTTTAATTTAGTTGTAGTAAATCCCCTCATATATCCCCTTTCTGATTAACACAGTAAATCTTCGTAAATCGCTCCATTCTCATGTTTGGCGGGTTGCAAATACACAAAGCCTTTTTCGTGCGAGCACGAACGGCTCTTCGTCCCTCCACTTTTGATAATACCTACGAATTGCTCCGCTGCTTCGCTGCTCTCGCAATTCTTCAAACATTCGAATTCCGCTGATTTACTTCGTAAATCGCTCCATTCTCATGTTTGGCGGGTCGCAAATACACAAAGCCTTTTTCGTGCAAGCACGAACGGCTTTGTGTATTTGCGACCCTGGTATTATCATATGCTGTTTATGTAGTTTGTGAGGAACATTATGGCGGCTCCGGTATCGGCTCGCTTGGAGGTGCATTGTGATAGTGAAAAGTAACTTCCATCTGTATCAAAAGAGAACTTTGATGCAAGTCTTGCTTTTATGTCATCCATGTATCCTGTAAGGTATCTTGACATAACTCCACCTATAATAATATCTCTGTCGAATATTACATAAAGATTGTTAATACCTGTTGTGAGATTATCAAGATATTCATCAAACAGTCTTGTACACTTATCATCTTTTTCCTCTACCTTTTCAAAGAACTCATCAAGTGTCATTCCTATGTCTGTTGATATGTTCTTCGTTGACACATATCCTTCAAGACAGCCGTTTCTTCCACACATGCACTTCTTACCACCTGGATAAAGTGTCATATGTCCGAATTCTCCATATCTGTTATGTTCACCCTTCATAATAGTGTTGTTGCTTACACATGCTCCACCTACACCATCGCTGACCATAAGATACAGTTTTTCTTCTAATTCTTCCCTGACTGTATTCTCATTCTTATGTGAGTACCAGTAATCTGCAAATGCATTAGCTCTTGCATCATTCTGGACAATATAATCATATTGTATATGCTTTGTTATATTTTCAGTCTTATAATTCTTAACCTTAAGAGGTGGTGAAAATATAATCATGCTGTTATCTTCGTTAAAAACACCTGGCATAGTGATTCCAACACCTAAAAGATTGTCCTTTGATATATGATTCGCCTTTATGACATTTTCCACAAGCTCGGATACCTTGACTCCATACTCACTATCAGTAGCAAACTCCGTCTTAAGGCTTATCTCATCTTTTATTTCCCCATTAAGGTCTATGAGACTTGTCCTTATCTCTAAAGGACATATATTGACACTTACAGCATATCTGGCCGCTGCATTTACAGTTATCATCTGTGCTTTTCTTCCACCAGTAGAATCAAAGTTTCCCTCCAGAAGAATAAGTCCTTCTTCTTTTAAAAGCTTTATATTCTGGTTGATAGTTGGAAGTGATAATCCAAGCTTATCAGCAATCTCCTGTCTTGATATGCTGTTACTGTTATATATGAGCCTGAATATTCTGTTTTTATTATATTTTCTAACCTCTGATGTGGTTATTCTAGTTGTAGATATCATTTATTCACCAAACACTGCCTTATAATCTTTCTGGAACTTTTCTATACCTGCATCTGTTAATGGATGGTGTACCATCTGCTCTATAACCTTATATGGAACTGTTGCTATATCAGCTCCTGCAAGTGCACAGTCTGTAATATGTATTGGATTTCTTATACTTGCACAGATAATCTCTGTCTGTATATCATAGTTAGAAAATATACCAACTATATCTTCAATAAGCTGTATGCCTGGCTGTGATATATCATCAAGTCTTCCAAGGAATGGAGATACATATGCAGCACCTGCCCTGGCTGCTAAAAGAGCCTGGTTAGCTGAGAATATAAGTGTTACATTACACTTAATGCCCTCAGATGAAAGTACCTTTACCGCCTTAAGACCTTCAACTGTCATTGGGATCTTTACTACCATGTTAGGATGAATAGCTGCTATTTCACGTCCCTCTTTAATCATGCCTTCTGCATCTACTGTTGTTGCCTTTACTTCTCCACTGATAGGACCATCAACTATACTTGTAATCTCTTTTATTACTTCATTAAAATCTCTGCCTTCCTTTGCTATTAATGAAGGATTAGTTGTAACCCCACATATAACTCCCATATCATTAGCTTTTCTGATATCATCTACATTAGCTGTGTCAATAAAAAATTTCATAGTGTAATCTCCTCTTATTCATAATCTGCTTTGATAATCTTATAAATCCACATAAAAGATAATCTCATAAATCCACATAAAAGCACCTGTATTATGCATATCTGTATGCTTAAGCCATGTTATATACAGCTACATCTCATCAAATACCGGCTTTAATGCTGGATATATCTGTTTAAATGTATTATAACGTGAATTGTATCTGTCTGCAATCGCTTTTTGTGGTTCTATTGTTTTACATATGTTAACTATATTATCTGCTGCTTCTTTTACACTTCCATATTCGCCAGCTGCAACCATGGCAAGCATAGCTGCTCCCATAGACGGACCTTCCTCTGATTTTAAAAGGTCAACCTTTATACCAAGTACATTAGCCATAATACGGCACCACAGCTCACTTTTGGCACCACCGCCACACATTCTTGTTTCTGTTATATTAATACCAAGCCCCTTAGCTACCTCAAAGGAATCCCTTATTGCAAATGCTACTCCTTCAAGTACAGCCTGTGTCATATCTGTTCTTGTACTATCCATTGTCATTCCTGTAAATGTAGCTCTTGCAAGTGGATTGTTATGAGGTGAACGTTCTCCCATCAGATATGGCAGAAAATAAACATGATTGTTTCCTAACATATCATCTGTTATACATTCCTGTGCTGATTTATAATCCTTATCTTTAAGAATCGTATCCATCCACCAGCCATTGCATGATGCCGCACTTAACATACAGCCCATAAGATGATAGTATCCATCCGCATGGTCAAACGAATGTAGAGCATTGTTATTATCAACACCAAACTCTTTGTTAGAGATGAATATTGTTCCACTTGTTCCAAGCGAAATGTTGCACATACCATCTCCTACTGTTCCAGTTCCTACAGCTGCTGCTGCATTATCTCCTGCACCTGCTGCTACTATCACCTTTTCTGTCAATCCAAGTGTATCAGCTGCTTCTTTAGTAAGGCAGCCGACCTTTTCATAGCTTTCATAAAGCTTAGGAAGCTGTTCTCTGGTTATGCCGCATATTCTGATCATTTCATCAGACCAGTCGCGGTTCTTAACATCAAGCAGTAACATACCGGATGCATCAGAAACATCCGTACAATGAACCCCTGTAAATCTGTAAGCTATATAATCCTTTGGAAGCATTATCTTAGCTATCTTTTTGAAATTCTGTGGCTCATTTTCCTTAACCCACAGAAGCTTTGGTGCTGTAAAGCCTGCAAATGCAATATTAGCTGTATATTCTGTAAGCTTATCTTTCCCAATAACATTATTAAGATAATCGCATTCTTTAGTTGTTCTTCCATCATTCCATAAAATAGCCGGTCTTATAACATTATCATCTTCATCTAATATAACAAGTCCATGCATCTGTCCACCAAAGCTTATGCCCGCAATATCGTCTTTGTTATATCCTGCAACAAGCTCTCTTATGCCTTCACACGTTTTATCATACCAGTCATACGGATTCTGTTCTGACCAGCCTGGCTTAGGAAAATCTATCGGATAACTCTTAGAAACTGTGTTAACTATGTTACCCGAAGCCTCCATAAGTATAAGCTTTACTGATGATGTTCCTAAATCCACTCCTATATAATACATACCTACCTCCTTATAATATAAGTATCTTAAAAGTCACAGATGCCTCTGTTCCAATAAAATAAGCATTTGAAACTTAATGACACTCATATTATCTCATATTATCTCATTTTATCTTATTTTATCTTATCTAATAAAAAAGCGGAATGGACTAATATTATGATCACCAGATAAGCAATATGCTGCTGTAATCTCTTATGTCCATCCCGCTGGTTAACTGGCTAAAGCTTAACTTTATTCTTTAGCTTAGCTTTAGTAAGTAAGTATATTAAATCTGTAGTCCAAAGCTATGCAAATGGATTCTCAGACTTGTAAAGTACGCCTGCTGGCTGGTTATAAGCAATATCTTCAACACCGATATATTTAAATACATCAAATAATGCTTTTCCAAAATGTCCAAATGCAACTGCACCATGATGAGGATAATTTTTCTCTATAAGTACATGTCTGTAGAATCTTCCCATCTCATTAATTGCAAATATTCCGATTGAACCGAATGAACGTGTTCTTACAGGAAGAACCTCACCCTGTGCTATATATGCTCTTAACTGGCTGTCAGAAGTACTTTGTAATCTAAAGAATGTGATATCTCCTGGGACAATATCTCCCTCAAGAGTTCCATTAGTAACCTCTTCTGGAAGTGAACGTGCCATGATCATCTGATTCTTCATCTCACAGAATGCAAGTTTGCCTGAAGCTGTGTTACCACAATGGAAGCCCATAAATGTATCTTTGATTGTGTAGTTAAACTTACCCTTGATATCTTCGTTATAAATATCTGAAGGTACCGTATTGTTAATATCAAGAAGTGTAACTGTATCGTTACTTACAACAGTTCCGATGAACTCACTAAGTGCTCCATATATATCAACCTCACATGATACAGGAATACCCATAGCTGTAAGTCTTGAATTAACATAGCAAGGTACGAAACCAAACTGTGTCTGGAATGCCGGCCAGCATTTTCCTGCTATGGCAACATACTTTCTTGAGCCCTTATGTGCCTCTATCCAGTCAAGGAGTGTAAGTTCATACTGTGCAAGCTTAGAAAGAATCTCTGGCTTCTTGTTACCAGCTCCAAGCTCATTCTCCATACTCTTTACTACTGAAGGAATTCTTTCATCACCAGCATGCTTGTTATAGCTTTCAAAAAGGTCAAGCTCTGAGTTCTCTTCAATCTCTACTCCAATATTGTATAACTGGTTAATAGGTGCATTACATGCAAGGAAGTTATTAGGTCTTGGACCAAAGCTTATTATCTTAAGATTATTAAGTGCATATACAGCTCTTGCAACTGGAAGGAACTCATGAATCATATCTGCA
>OFMN01000568.1_pt1 | contig 32330 bp, 30 predicted proteins | sample 1541791 | NCBI WGS metagenome assembly OFMN01 (sample SAMN04209248, study PRJEB22552) | human gut metagenome | biome: gut; material: feces | host: Homo sapiens | place: USA: Oklahoma
ATTCCGAAGATGGCGGCGGGCAGCACCCGCCCCAGATACCGGACGACTTCCGGCGGCTGCTGGTCCTTGGACGAGAAGATCAGGAACGGCAGAAACCGGGTGAGCATGGTGGCTGCCGTGCAGGCGGCAATGGTGATGCCAAACTGGACTCCGCTCATGGGGCCACCTCCTCGGTTTTATCAGCCTGCTCAATGGGCTTGCGCAGCCCGAGCAGCAGCACCAGAATGCAGATCATGGACGGGATGAGAAAACTGCCGGAGCCAAACACCAGCAGGCAGACAAACGGCACCGCCAGCCCGATGAAGCCGGAGTAGTGCTGCTTTTCTTTCTCCCACTGGTTGAGGAAGATGACCACGAACATGGCGGTCATGACAAAATCCACGCCCTCGGTGCTGAACGGCAGGATGGAGCCCACCGCTGCCCCCAGAAAAGCGCTGGCCACCCAATAGATCTGGTCCAGCAGGGTGATGAAGAACATGAACCACCCACGGTCTACCCCCTCGGGCGGCTCGGCCGAACAGGTGATGGAAAACGTCTCGTCGCTCATGGCGTAGATCATGTAAAAGCCGCGCAGGCCGTAACCCTGATAGCGCTCCAGCATGGTCAGGCCGTAGAACAGGTGCCGGGCCTGGATCATGAGCGCCATCAAAAAGGCAGAGAGGGGCGAAAAGCTGCCCAGCAGCAGGGAGGCCAGCACAAATTCCAGGCTTCCGCCGTATACCACGGTGCCCATCAGGGGCGGCAGCCAGATGGGCAGGCCCAACGACTGCACATAGATGCCGTAGCCGAGCCCCAGCACAAAATACCCCGTCAGCACCGGAATGGTTTGGGGGAACGCGGCTTTCAGCGCCGCCAAAACCGCCCCGGAGGAATCGCGGGACGGGGTCAAAATGGTTTGATTCGTCTGTTGCATTTTATTCAACCCTCCAATCTAGTATTATAACAGGCTTATCCTGCTTTGCAAGAGGCGGTTTCCGGATGCAAAACACCCCCGCGGAAAGCTTTTGGAAAGCTCCCGGCGGGGGTGTTGTATTTTGATGAGAAAGGGGATCTTAGGCTTCGTTCTTTTTGGCAAGGTCTTTGATGTAGAGGGCGCGGGTGGCGTTGAGGACGGCGATGATCATGACGCCGACGTCGGCGAAGATGGCCGTCCACATGCTGGCGATGCCCAGCGCGCCGAGGATGAGGCAGATGCCCTTGACGCCCAGCGCAAAGACGATGTTCTGATACACGATGCCGTTGGTGCGGCGCGCGATCCGCATGGCCAGCGCGATCTTGGCCGGGTCGTCGTCCATCAGGACAACGTCCGCGGCCTCAATGGCAGCGTCGGAGCCCAGAGCACCCATGGCAATGCCGATGTCCGCACGGGACAGAACAGGGGCGTCGTTGACGCCGTCGCCCACAAAGGCGAGGTTCTCTTTGGGCTGCTTGGAGGCCAGAAGCTTCTCGATCTGATCGACCTTGTCGCCCGGCAGCAGGCCGGCGTGGTACTCGTCCAGGCCCAGCTCGGCGGAAACGGCTTTTGCCACCGGCTCGGCGTCGCCCGTCAGCATGACGGTCTTGCGGACACCGGCCTGTTTCAGGCCCTTGATGGCCTGTGCGCTGTGGGGTTTGACCACATCGGCAATGAGCAGGTAGCCTGCATACTTGCCGTCAATGGCCACATGAACGATGGTGCCGGCCTCCGTTACAGCAGGGACGGTCAGGCTCAGCTTTGCCATCAGGCGGGCATTGCCGCAGGCCACGGCTTTGCCGTCCACCTTGGCCGTAACGCCGTAGCCGCCAAGCTCCTCCACGTCGGTAACGCGGCTCTGGTCGATCTCCTTGCCATAAGCGGCCTTGACGCTCAGGGAGATGGGATGCTTGGACCAGCTCTCGGTCAGGGCCGCAGCCTCCACCAGAGCGTCTTGCGAGGTGCCCTCCGTGGGATAAATGCCGGTGACTTTAAAGGTGCCCTGCGTCAGGGTGCCGGTCTTATCAAAGACCACCACACCGGTACGGGCCAGCTCTTCCAGATAGGTAGAGCCCTTGACGAGGATGCCGCAGGCGGAAGCGCCGCCAATGCCGCCGAAGAAGCTCAGAGGGATGGAGATGACCAGCGCGCAGGGGCAGCTGATGACGAGGAACGTCAGGGCGCGGTAGATCCAGTCGCCAAAGCGGGCGGACTGGCCCATCAACAGCAGAACGATGGGCGGCAGGAATGCCAGTGCCAGAGCGCCGTAGCAGACAGCGGGGGTGTACACCCGGGCAAAGCGGGTGATGAAGTTCTCGGCCCGGGCTTTCTTCATGCTGGAGTTTTCCACGAGGTCCAGAATTTTGGAGACGGTGGATTCGCCAAATTCCTTGGTGGTCTGAATCTTCAGCAGGCCGGTGACGTTGACACAGCCGCTGATGACATCGTCCCCGGCCTTGACGTCCCGGGGCAGGCTCTCGCCGGTGAGGGCGGCGGTGTTCAGGGCCGAAGCGCCCTCCAGAATGATGCCGTCAATGGGGATGCGCTCGCCGGGCTGGACCACGATGGTGGTGCCGATCTCGACCTCATCCGGGTCTACCTGTTCCAGCTTGCCGTCCTCGCCCTCAATATTGGCGTAGTCCGGGCGGATGTCCATCAGGCTGGAAATGCTCTGGCGGCTCTTGCCCACGGCCACGCTCTGGAACAGCTCGCCGATCTGATAGAAGATGATAACGGCGCAGCCCTCAACGTAATCGCCCAGGGCAAAGGCACCCACGGTGGCAACCGCCATCAGGAAGCACTCGTCAAAGGGCTGGCGGTTCTTGATGCCCTTGATGGCCTTGCGGAGCACGTCCCAGCCGACCACCAGATACGGGATGTAGTACAGCACCAGCTCCACCGGCGTGGGGAAGCTGGGCAGCAGTTTCAAAATGGCTACAAGGATCACCGCTGCGATGATCTGCTTGAGCATTTTCTTTTGTTTTTTGTTCATCTCAGTCTCTCCTTTTGCGCGGATCTCGGCACGGGTTTTCAGGGGGGAGTTTTCGTCCGATTCCACCTGTTTTCCACAGTAAGTGGGCTTTTCCACGTTTTCCCCCGCCTTTTCCACAGACTTTTCCCGACAAAAAGAGGCTGTTTGGCGTCTCTTTTTGCACTTTTCCGCAAGAAATGTTGAAAACCAGGTGGAAACTGTGGAAAACCTGTTTCTTTTTCCACAAAAGCGTTCCGCTGTATAAAAAGGCCCCTCCCGGGGGAGGGGCTCCGAGGTTCCGGAAGATCAGATGCCGAAGATCTCGCAGTCGTCCTCCACTTTTTTGCAGGCGGTCAGCACTTCCTGCATGGTGGCCTTGGGGTCTGCACCCTCAGCAAACTCCACGTTCATCTTCTGGGTCATAAAGCTGACGGTTGCCTTTGCCACGCCGGAAACGGTGTTGGCAGCGTCTTCCATCTTGGCGGCGCAGTTGGCGCAGTCCACTTCGATCTTATAGGTCTTCTTCATCGTAAGTACCAGCCTTTCTCATTCTTCAATATGATCCATCCCCATGGAGAGGATGCTGCGCACATGGTCATCGTCCAGTGCGTAGTAAACAGTTTTGCCCTCCCGGCGGAACCGCACCAGTTTGCAGTCCTTGAGCACCCGGAGCTGATGGCTCACGGCGGACTGGCTCAGCTGCACCGCGTTGGCGATGTCCTGCACGCACAGCTCGTTATCGTGGAGCGCGTACAGGATCTTGATGCGGGTGGAGTCGCCAAATACCCGGAACAGGTCGGCCAGCTCGTAGAGCACCTCGTCATCGGGCATATCAATGGGCTGCGCGGCGGGGGCGCTTTTCTTTTCGGGTTCCTGCTGCGGCATCTGGACATCTCCTCTCGGGTCGGTTTTATATGAACGTTTGTTCATGTGTTCATGATAGCATGAGGAAAGGCTTCTGTCAAGGGGTTTGGAGAAGAATTTTATTGGAATTTCAAAAAAGATATTTTTTGCCCCAATACGCAAAAAAGTGGCATTTTTATTTTGCAAAAAGGGTGCGGTTTCAAGGCCTCAAATCCAGCTTGCTGCTGCTTGACTTTCCACCGCATCCTTGCTATAATACAAATAGAAAAGGCACTGCGACAAGCGGTTAGCCCTTTAAGTAGAACAGCTGAGCAAAGCTCGAACCGTCACCGTGCCGGGTGGCGGTTCATTTTTTTACTCTGATCGTAAAAGTGAATCCAAAAAGATGGAACGTCAAAGTAATAGGCATATGCTTCACCCCCTTTTCAGTGGGATGAAGAGCCGAACCGCCTGCCGTTGTATGCAGTGCCTTGCTGCCATTTCGGACAGCATCTTTAGCGTATCATAATTTTTGACAAAAAGCAACCAGATGAGGTTGCTTCTATTTTTTTCGATGAATATACCACGGCAGATACATCCCCGCCAGCACCAGCGCCACGGCGGGGAGAAAGCCCAGGATATACCACTGTTCCCCAAACCACTGGGTAAACAGCGCCGTCACCGGGCTGCTGGTGGGGCCGTTCAGAAAGTAAAAGTTTGTGTACAGCACTTTATTTACAAAGTAAATGGGCAGCGCCGAGCCAAACAGGAATGCCAGCACCGCCGGGAGCCGCCGCACCTGCGGGCGGAACCCGCCTGCTACCAGCAGAATCGGGTAAAGCACCAACAACCCATGGAGGGTAACAGAATGCAGGTTGATGAGGCTCCACGCCTTTGTCCCCAGCCAACCGGGGCAGAGCAGCGCAATGGCGGCCCCCGGTGTGCAGAGGGCGTAGAGCTCCTCTTTGCACCAGTCCTTTCCGGTCAGGGTGCAGGTTGTGCAGAGGAAAATATGGATGCTGCACAGGTGGAGAGGCAGGTAGCTCCAGTTCCACTGCCCGGTGGCCAGCATGGCAATGACCAGCACGGCTTCATCTGCCAACAGCAAAACCGTAACGCCCCACAGGATGCGCCGCCGGGTGCGTTCCGGGCTGCGGCGGTACCAGCGGGCTGTCAGCAGGATGCAGACCGCCACTGCCTCCAGCTCTCCCAGGTGCACCGCTCCAAACAGCGGATAGCCCTGATACCCCGGGCCATACCGCTGGGCGATCATTTCATACGACATCCAGAACTCACTCATCTGCTCCACCGCCTTTTTTGCCTTTATTATGGGCTCGTTCGATCCAAAAGGAAAGTGTTTTGGCGGAAAAATCTCCAAAACAGGTGCACAGCGGCGCAAAATGTGGTATTCTACTGTTGTTCGTAAATTCATGTCGTTTCGACATCTTACACAAAAAGAAAAGGAGAATTTTTATGACTCTGACAACTGGGATCCACGGCGAGCAGTCCGTGGCTGTGACCAACGAAAACACCGCGAAAACCATGGGAAGCGGCACGCTGGACGTGTTTGCGACTCCCGCTCTGGTGGCACTGGCCGAGAAGACCTGCTGGATGAGCGTGGCCGAGGCTCTGGATGAGGGCTGCGGCACCGTGGGCACCAAACTGGAGCTGGAGCACACGGCCCCCACTCCCGTGGGCATGACCGTGACCTGCGAGAGCGAGCTGGTGGCCGTGGAGGGCCGTAAGCTGGTGTTCAAGGTCTCGCTCCACGACGAGAAAGGCCCCGTTGGCGGCGGCACCCACGAGCGCTTTGTCATCAACAACGCCAAGTTTGCGGCCAAGGCCGAGAGCAAAAAGAATTAAACCTCTCAGTCGAACTTCGCTCGCCAGCCACTCCCCTTTCGGCACTTTCGTGCCACCTCCCCCGGCCGGGGGAGTCTTTCCTAACAGGGGAGCCTTTGGCAAATAGATCAACTTTCATCCGACTGCCAAGGCCTCCCCTCGACAGGGGAGGTGGCATCGCGTGAGCGATGACGGAGAGGTTCCAGTTCCAGCGGCGGCGGGTCGGCCCGCAGGGCCTCCTGCTCGGCTTTCTGCTGGGCCTCCCACAACAGGCGGGCGGCCTGCTCGCTGGCGCGGAACAGCTCAAAATACAACGCTTTATAATCCGGCGCGGCAAACACCCCCTTTCTTCCTTTCTGGGGGATAGTCTGCCCCGCCGCACCCCAAAACAAACCTGATCTTCAAGAGGAATCATTTTTATGAAAAAGAACAATCTCTCCTGGGTGGGCGCTCTGCTCGTCTTCGGCCTGCTGTTGTGGTGCACGTCTGCCACACCGGGCAAGATCGCGGACCCGTCTACTTACACCTGCGCCGTGTACAGCACGGCACTTTCCCTGCTGCCTCCGGTGGTGGCCATCGTGTTGGCCCTGAACACCAAGGAGGTCTACACTTCCCTGCTGGTGGGCATTGCCACCGGTTCCCTGCTTTACGCCAACGGCAACCTGGAGCTGGCCCTGACCACCCTGTTCTTCAATGAGGACGGCGGCATGGTGTCCAAGCTGTCCGACAGCAGCAATGTGGGGATCCTGGTCTTCCTGGTCATGCTGGGCATTCTGGTGGCCCTGATGAACAAGGCCGGCGGCAGCGCGGCCTTTGGCCGGTGGGCCTCCACCCATATCCACACCCGGGCCGGGGCACAGTTTGCCACCCTGCTGCTGGGAATCATGATCTTTGTGGACGACTACTTCAACTGCCTGACCGTCGGCTCGGTCATGCGCCCGGTCACCGACCGTCAGAAAGTCTCCCGCGCCAAGCTGGCCTACCTGATTGACGCCACGGCGGCCCCCATCTGCATCATTGCGCCGGTGTCCAGCTGGGCTGCTGCTGTTACTTCCTCGGTGCCCGAGGGCTCCGGCATCAACGGCTTTACCATGTTCCTGCGCACCATCCCGTATAATTATTACGCCATCCTCACCATGGTCATGAGCCTGTTCGTCATCTTTACCGGGACGGACTACGGCCCTATGAAGCTGAATGAGACCAACGCCATGAACGGCGACCTCTTCACCACCGAGGACCGCCCCTACGGCGACGATGTGGACGACGGCACCGACACCAAGGGCCATGTCATCGACCTGGTGGCCCCGGTCATCGTCCTCATTGTGGCCTGCATCTTTGGCATGGTGTACACCGGCGGCTTCTTTGAGGGCACCGATTTCATTACCGCCTTTGCGGACTGCAACGCTTCCATGGGCCTTGTCATGGGCAGCAGCATTGCCCTGCTCTTTACCTTTGTGTTCTACCGCGTGCGGGAAGTGATGACGTTCCAGGACTTTGCCGCCTGCATCCCCGAGGGCTTCAAGGCCATGGTCAGCCCCATGCTGATCCTGACCCTCGCCTGGACGCTGTCCGGCATGACCGGCCTGCTGGGTGCAAAATATTACGTCGCCAACCTGCTGGGCGGCTCGGCCGCGGCGCTGCAGTATCTGCTGCCGGTCATCATCTTTGTGGTAGCCGTCTTCCTGGCCTTTGCCACCGGCACCTCCTGGGGCACGTTCTCCATCCTCATCCCCATCGTCTGCCATGCATTCCCGGAGGGAGAGATGCTGGTCATCTCCATTGCGGCCTGCCTGTCCGGCGCCGTCTGCGGTGACCACTGCTCCCCGATCTCCGACACCACCATCATGGCCTCGGCGGGTGCCCATTGCAGCCATGTGAACCACGTTTCCACCCAGCTGCCCTATGCGCTGACGGTGGCCGGTGTCTCGGCGGGCTGCTATGTCCTCACCGGCCTGTCGGAGGCCGTGCTGGGTGCCCGGGCCAATCTGGTCAGCTCTCTGGTACTGTTGGGCGTCGCCATTTTCCTGGAGCTTATCGTGTTGAGCGTCATCCGGGTGCGGACGGGCCACGGCAAAAAAGTTGTTCGCTGAAAATTTTGCGACAAGCGTTGATTTTTCCCTCCAAAACGTGATATACTAAAAGAAATTGAGTTAATTTGCCACAAGGAGGGCGTTCATCTTGCTGGAAGAAGTGTTTCAGGAAGTCTACACCAAGTTCAAACTGCATTTTTACCAGAGCGTGTTCCAGCGCTTTGCGACCCGGGAGGCGACCCTGACCACGGTGGAGTCGTTCTGCATGGAGGGCATCATGGCCATGGGAGAGCCCACCATTGCCGAGTTTTCCCGGATGATGGGCATTTCCACCCCCAATGCCGCTTATAAGATCGGCAGCCTGGTCCGCAAGGGCTATGTGGAAAAGATCCAGTCCACGGTGGACCGCCGGGAGTACCATCTCCGCCCCACACAGAAGTATATCAACTACTACAACATCAGCTATTCCTACCTGCACACCGTCATTGAGCGTGCCAGGGAGCGGTTCTCCCCGGAGGACTGCAAAAAGCTGGAGGAAATGCTCTCGGTGGTCAGTCATGAGCTGATGCCCGAGATGGATATGCTGACCCGTGTTCAGGCCGAGGCCCCGGAGCGTGTCGCGGAGGATGAGAAGACCAACGCATAAAAGCCGCAAACAAAAAATCCATCGCTGTCAAAAACAGCGATGGATTTTTTCTTTCCAGAAATACGCTCAGACGTTCGCCGCGCCCCGATCGAGAATTTTATCGAACCGGGACAGGAACGTGAACACCGTGATACTGGCCGCCGTGATGTCGCTGACGGGCTCCGCGAGGAAGACCGCGAACACCGGGTCCGGCAGGAGGTGCGGCAGGAGGAAGATGAGCGGGATGAGGAGAATGAGCTTGCGCAGGCAGGCCAGCAGGAGGCTGACCTTGGCCTGCCCCAGCGCCATAAAGCTCTGCTGGCAGGCGATCTGAACGCCCATGGCAAAGATACCGGCCATGTAGATGCGCATAGCCCAGGTGGTGTACTGGATGAGGGGGGCATCGGAGGTAAAGATGCCGGCCACCAGCCCGGGCACCAGCATCATCCCCAGCCAGAACAGGGTGGTGTACCCGAAGCAGAGGGTGAACTGGAAACGGAACGCCTCTTTCACACGGGCCTGATTGCCCGCGCCAAAGTTGAAGCTCATGACCGGCTGGCCGCCCTGGCAGATGCCCTGAATGGGCAGGGTACAGAGCTGGGACACGCTGGTGATGACGGTCATGGCACCCACGGCCACGTCACCGCCGTACCGGGCCAGGCTGGAGCTGAAGCTGATGGAGAGCAGGCTCTCGGTGGAAAGCATCACAAAGGTGGAGATACCCAGCCCCATCACGGGCAGGATGACCCGGCCCTCGGGCCGCAGGTGCTCTTTGCGGAGCCGGAGGATGGTCTTGCTCCCGGTGAGAAAACGCAGGATCCAGAAGGCACCCACGGCCTGGCTGAGCACCGTGGCAATGGCGGCACCCCGCACGCCCATGTCCAGCACAAAGATGAGGATGGGGTCCAGGATGATGTTGATGACCGCGCCGATGACGGTGGTCAGCATACTGATCTTGGCAAAGCCCTGGGTGGTGATAAAGGGGTTCATGCCCATGACGAGGAGGACACAGACCGAGCCCAGAATATAGATGCGGCTGTAGGCCAGCGCATAGGGCAGGGTGGCCTCGCTGGCACCAAAGAGCCGCAGCAGGATGGGAGCTCCGGCATAGAACCCGATGGTAAGCACCACGGCAAAAAACAGCAGCATGGTAAAGCTGTTGCCGATGATCTTTTCGGCTTCTTCTTTGTTGCCCTGCCCCAGCGCGATGGCTGTGCGGGGCGCGCCGCCCGCGCCGATGAGCATGGCAAACGCGTTGAGCAGCATCAGGATGGGGGCAAACAGGCCCACACCCGTCAGCGCCGCCGCGCCAATGCCCGCAATATGGCCGATATAAATACGGTCCACGATGTTGTACAGCAGGTTGACTACCTGAGCCACAACGGCGGGGATCATGAGCTGGAGCAGCAGTTTTTTGACATTGCCGCTCCCCATATCCTGTCTGGTCTGCGCCATGAAATCTCTCCTTTGAGTTGAAATTTTTCGATAAAGTGCAATTCGTAAAGCAAAGCGCGGCAAAAATCGACCGGCTTTGACAAAAAACACGAAAAACGCCTGAGACTATTGTAACACGGCGGCGGGGGGAACACAAGAACGCCTGCGGGGCTGGGCATGGCAACATACTGTTCCGGTGCATTGAATTTGCCGATGGCCTGTGCTACACTGGATTCGTTCGTTTTGGAATTTGGGAAAGGAGAAAAACATGGAACCTCAATACAAAAAGCGGAGCGCGTTCTCCGGCAAGATCGGCTTTGTGCTGTCGGCCGCAGGCGCGTCCGTTGGCCTTGGCAACATCTGGCGTTTCCCGTATCTGGCGGCCAAGTATGGCGGCGGCATCTTTCTGCTCATCTACATTCTGCTGGCGTTCACGTTCGGCTATACCATGATCGTGGCGGAGACGGCTCTGGGCCGGATGACCAAGAAGAGCCCGGTGGGCGCTTTCGCGGCCTTTGGCAAAAAGGGCGGGCTCTCGTTCGGCGGCTGGATCAACGCCATCATCCCCATCCTCATCGTGCCCTATTACTCGGTCATTGGCGGCTGGGTCATCCGGTACCTGGCGGATTACATTGCCGGGCACGGCAAGGAGCTGGCCACGGACGGCTATTTCTCGTCGTTCATCTCCAATGGTGCTTCGGCGGAGATCTGCTTTGTCATCTTCACCATCTTCACGCTGGCGATCATCTTTGCGGGCGTCCGCAACGGCGTGGAACGGGTCTCCAAAGTCATGATGCCCATTCTGGTGGTGCTTTCCGTCATCATTGCGGGGTACTCCGTCACCCGGCCCGGGGCGCTGGCGGGTGTGAAGTATTTCCTCGTGCCCAATGTCGCCCATTTCTCCTGGATGACCGTCGTCACGGCCATGGGGCAGATGTTCTATTCCCTGTCCATCGCCATGGGCATTCTGGTCACGTTCGGCTCCTATATGAAAAAGGACGTCTCGATTGAGGAGTCCACCGAGAACGTCGAAATTTTTGACACGGCCATTGCCATCATGGCGGGCCTGATGATCATTCCAGCGGTCTTCTCGTTCTCCGGCGGCGACCCCGATACCCTGCAGGCTGGCCCGGCCCTGATGTTTATTACCATCCCCAAGGTGTTCGAAAGCATGGGCCTTGGCACCGTGGTGGGCATCCTGTTTTTCACGCTGGTGCTGTTTGCAGCGGTCACCAGCTCCATTGCCCTGACCGAAAGCGCCGTCTCCACCTTTGAGGACGAGCTGGGTTGGGACCGTCATCAGGCCACCGTCCTCATCGGCGTCATCATGCTGGTGCTGGGCAGCCTCTCGGCCCTGGGCTACGGCCCGCTGGCAGGCGTGACCGTGTTCGGGATGCAGTTTTTGGATTTCTTTGATTTCCTCACCAACTCCGTCATGATGCCCATTGCGGCCATCACCACCTGCCTGCTGGTCTCCCGCGTCATCGGTGTAAAAAAGATCGAGGAAGAGGTCACTTTGAGCGGCAAACCGTTCCGCCGCAAGGTCATCTTCAACTTTATGATCCAGTATCTCTGCCCCGTTTTCGCGGCCATCATTCTGGTCAGCTCGGTGGCAAATGCACTGGGCTGGATCGCCATGTAACAGAAAATACAGCAAGTTACAGCAAAACCCCGGCGGAATCGTTCGACTCCGCCGGGGTTTTATGTTACGGATTCAAAAAATGCAGATCAGCCCTTGCAGCCCTGCTCTTCCCAATCGCCGAAGTCGGAAGCTTCCGCGATCTTGGTGGGGTCGAACTTGCCGTTCTCATCTTTGGGAGCAACAGCAGGGCCGACCTCCACGGGGTTCGGGTTGGGGGCCTCCGCTTTGGCTTCGCCCTCCGCTTTGGCTTCGCCCTCCACTTTGGCTTCGCCCTCGGCGTAAGCCTGTGCGGTCTTGGCGGCCTCCTCGGCGTCATTTTCGGCGTCCTCGGGGAACTCGATTTCCTCCACATGGAGCGGGGCCTTGTCGTTGAGGATCTGATCCAGCACAACGATGGCAGCGCCGGTGACAGCAACGGCAGCCGCCGTGCCCAGGATACGGAACAAAGCTTTCATAGCAACCTCCTAAAGCCAACTGGCTATAGACCGGCCCTTGCCTCTCTGTTTGGGAGAGGCGTCCGCAAAGCAGACGGGCGAATTTAAGAGAACGTCACAACGTCGTTCAGGGGCTTTTCAGCGGGCTCCACGGAGAGGGCGGTCAGCACCGGGCCCTTGCCGCGGTAGATATTGTGGAACTTGTAGTTGACCTTGGCGGTCACGCGCACCCAGGCACGCTGCTCCAGGGCTTTGTAGCCGTCGTAAACGCAGGGGAAGCCGACAAACTGGATGTCCTGCACGCAGCAGGTCATGGCAAAGCGGCCGGGCACAAAGCTGTTTTTGCCGGCCCGGTTGGTCTGGCAGACCTGCGCCAGGAAACGGACCGTTTTGCCCGTGTACTTCTCGGGCTCGTCCTGGCAGTCCATATACCAGATGCCAAAGTCTTCATCGCCGATCTCCACCACCGGGGCGTTCAGGTCGAACGGCAGCGGGTCGGGGATATCATCGTAAGCCACGCTGCCGTCGGCAAACTCGTAGGCGATATCGCACTTGCGGGAAGCCTGACGCACCAGCTTGTGCAGTTCCTGCCGGGCGGCGTCGTTGTTGACGGCCTCGGCCCGGTTGAAGACGATGAGCTCGCTGCGGGCGATCTTGTCCAGCATCAGGCTGCGCATGGAGTTGTCGCGGGCGTAGGTCAGGGCCGTGGTGCCGTCCGCCGTGGCGATGCACTGGTACACGATCCAGTTCTCCGGCAGATTGTTGGCCAGATCCTGCAGCAGCCACATGCCGTTGTACTCGATCACCACGCGGCCTGCATCGGCCTCCTTGGCCAGCTTGGCCAGGTTCTGGGGGTTGAGCTCGGCCTTGTCCTCCAGATTGTAGAGGGTCACGCCGGGGAACGCGAATTTCTTCTGGTTGTATTCTTCCTCGCCCTCCTCGCAGACCAGCAGCAGGGTCTTGTCGCCGGAGTCGAAATTGGGGTCTTCAAATGTTTCCTGAATGAACTTGGTCTTGCCGCTTTCGAGGAAGCCAACAAACAGGTAAACGGGAATTTCGTTTGCCATGGGATTCTCCTTTTATACTTTCGTCTTGGCTTGAGAGGGCATCAGCAGCCAAACAGCGTGGCGATGGCGTGCTCATCCAGCTTGGAGCCGATGACCACCAGCTTGCCGCCCACATCGGCACCGCGCTGACGGACTTCCCACTCGCCGGGAACGTAATCGAACTCCAGCCAGCCGTCGGCACCGCCGTCCACGATGCCCTTGGAGCGGAGGATCATGCCGTAATTGCCGGTGTCCAGCTCGGTGAGGGCGTGCTCAATGTCAGCCTTGGAGAACTTCTTGGCCGTCTCGACGCCCCAGCTGGTAAAGACCTCGTCGGCGTCGTGGTCATGGTGGTGGTGATGATGGCAGCAGTGGCCGTCATGATGATGGTGCTCATGCTCATCATGGTCATCATCGTCTTCGTCGTGGTCGTGGTGATGGCCGCAGCAGCAATGATCGTGGTCGTCCTCATGATCGTGATGATGCTCATGCTCGTCGTCATCGTGGTCATGATGATGGCCGCAGCAGCAATGATCGTGGCCGTCCTCATGATCGTGATGGTGCTCGTGCTCCTCTTCCTCATCCTCGTGGGCGTGCTCCTCGTTGGCCTTGGCAGCCATGGCAATCAGCTCGGCCTTGAAATCGTCCTTGGTGGACATCGCCTTGAGGATCTGCTCACCGGTCAGGGAGTCCCAGGCGGTGGTCACGATGGTGGCGGTGGGGTTCTTCTCCCGCAGCATGGCCACGGCAGCAGCGATCTTCTCCTCGGTGGCGTTCTGGGTACGGCTCAGGATGATGCAGCTTGCATGGCTGATCTGGTCGTCGTAGAACTCACCGAAGTTCTTCATATACATCTTGACCTTGTTCACGTCGGCCACGGTGACAAAGCTGCTGAGCTGGACATCCAGGTGCTCGGCCACGCCCTCCACGGCGCGGGTCACGTCGCTCAGCTTGCCCACGCCGGAGGGCTCGATCACGATGCGGTCCGGGTGGTACTGCTCCACCACCTGCTGCAGGGCGGCGCGGAAATCGCCCACCAGAGAGCAGCAGATGCAGCCGGCGTTCAGTTCGTTGATCTGGATGCCGGACTCCTTGAGGAAGCCGCCGTCAATGCCGATCTCGCCGAACTCGTTCTCGATCAGCACCACTTTCTGGCCTGCAAAGGACTCCTTGATCAGTTTTTTGATCAGGGTGGTTTTGCCGGCACCCAGGAAACCGGAGAAGATATCAATTTTGGTCATGATTCAAATGCCTCTTTCTTTTTAGCACACAGAGCCGCAGAGTGCTGGCTCAAACATCTTACTCCTCTATTATAACAAGGCTGTCAATGGTAAAACGCCGTTTTTGAAGAAAAAATTGTAACATTTTTTGCAAATTGGTTGCGTTTTGAGGCAAATGACAAAAAGAAAGGGCCGCGAGAGCCAAAATTCGGCTCCCGCGGCCCTTTGCATCAGGGGTGAACGGTGGATCGCAGTGCCTGCGCAATGGCGGCGGTGTGGTCCTCGGAATCTCCGGTGAACCAATACACCTGCCCGCCTGCCTCCACCCGGAGAAAACACTTTTGGGTGGGGTCGAGGCAGAACCGGGCGTTCCCCTCCCCGACCACATAGAAATCCCCCTGCAAATAGTGGTCCATCCCGGTGCCCCAGGTGCGGGCGGCATCCGGCAGGGTGTCCCGGAGCTGGACATCGGTGATGGCGTCGGTGTCCAAGCGGTATTTTTCGCTCTGGCCATGGGAGGCCACGAGGCAGACCGGAGCGCTGCCGGAGAGCTCCAGCCGGACGGGGATGCTGTCCACAATGCCGAAGATGGGCCCGATGGCAAGGCAGACCACCAGCACAAGGCCGACAAAGGCATAGTAGAGTTTGCCCGCCCAGGTGCCGAGGTTGACGGTGGAGCCAAGGCCGATCCGCTTGGCGACCAGGAAGCGCTTGTCCGTGGGGTTATAGTAGAAGATACCGCCCACCCAGGCGTCATCCTCATCGGCCACGATGGGAGCCGTCTCCGTCAGCGCGGCCTGCGCCCGGCGGACCGAAAACTCCATCCAGAGCGAGCCTGCCAGCAGGAGGACGGTAAAGCCAAGGCTGAGGCCCAGGATAGCAGCCTCGGAGCGGTAGCCCAGAATCAGAAAGAGGTTGAGCAGGGCCATGGCCCAGAGGTTCAGCCGCCAGAAGCGGTCCCAGTAGAGCCGCCGCACCCGGAGCAGGGTCTGGTTGCGGGCCGAGTCCTCGGTGACCATATCCTCCCGGCGGCGGAACGTCCACCGCCCCAGCCCCCAGAGCAGGAGGACGCAGGCGGCGTCAATGCCGCAGACCAGCATCAGGCCCCGGGGCAGGCCGGGCAGGGCGATGGGTGCAAGGCTCAGCACCAGCGGCGGCAGCAGCGTCCACAGCCCGATGGGCTTGGGCAGCGCGAATGCGGACGCGCCGGTATCCACCATGCGGCAGCCGCTCCCCTGCCAGCCATGGGCTTTTTTCAGGGCCTTGAGCCGGGTGTTGGCCCCAAACAGCGGCAGGTAGGGTAGCAGCAGCCCCACAAAAAACCAGAACATCCAGAGCGTCAGAAAAAGGTCGGTATCTTTCACAAACGCCAGCGGGACAGCGCTCACCGCACAGAGAAGGCTGCACCCGCTCAACTGCCGCCGGAACCGTTTCACCACGGCCTGCACCGCCGGGTCCTCTCCGGCCTCCGGGGGCAGGGTGACGCCCAGCAACAGCCCTTTCTGGCGCTTGCTCATATTCCGCAGCATGATGTAATTGACGCCCGCGCAGAGCCAGAAGGTCAACAGCATAAATCCACTCATGGTCTCCATTGTTCAGTCCTCCGTTTCGCCAAAGGCGGCTTTGCAGGCCGCCACAAAATCCTCCAGGGTCAGCCCGGCCAGCCGCGCCTCGCCCGCCAGCAGTTTCAGCCGGGCGGTCTGGTCGGCAGACAGGCCCGCTGCCTTGCCCCGCGGGGCGCAGACCACAGCCCCGGCCCGGCGGTCGGTGACGAGATATCCCTCGGCCTTGAGCAGCTGGTAGGCCTTGCTCACGGTCATTACATTGACGCCCGCGTCCTCCGCCAGTGCCCGGGTGGTGGGCAGCCGCTCGCCGGGGGTCAGCTCCCCCTGTGCCACGGCCAGCACCACCTGATCCCGGATCTGGCGGTAGATGGGCACCGCACTCTGAAAATCCAACCGGAACAGCATTTTCATTCCTCCTGCTTGTATTGTTTAGTATAATACAACAAATACAAACTGTCAAGAGGGGATGCGGATTGCATTCTCCGCGCGGGGATGCTACAATAAGAAGCGGCAAACCAACGCCGCCGGACGTTCTTCCGGCAACTGTAAAAGTGTAAGATTTGGAAAGAAGGCTTTACCCAATGAGCATGAATCCTGTTCCTGAGCGTCTGGCCGCCCTGCGCGCCGCCATGAAAGCAAACGGTGTGGATGTTTACCTGATCCCCGTGGGCGACCCCCACGCCAGCGAGTATCTGCCGGAGCACTACACCTCCCTGACCTATTTCTCCGGTTTCCACGGCGAGAACTCCAACTTTGTCGTCACCATGACCGAGAGTGCTGTCTGGGCCGATGGCCGCTATTTTGTGCAGGCCGAGAAAGAGATCGCCGGCACCGAGATCCAGCTCCAGAAGATGGGCGAGCCGGGCGTGCCCACCGTGGAAGAATATTGCGCCAAGGTCCTGCCCGAGGGCGGCAAGCTGGGCCTGTGCGGCCTGACGGCCTCCTGCGGGCTGGTGCGCGGGCTGGAGAAGGCTCTGGAAGCAAAGCGCGGCAGCATCAAAACGCTGGATCTGGAGGATGAGCTCTGGACCGAGGGCCGCCCGGCCCTGCCCGCCACCCCGGCCTGGGTCCTGCCCAAAGAGTACGCAGGCTTCTCCCCCGCCGAGAAGCTGGGCCAGCTGCGGGCAAAGCTCAAGGAGCTGGGCTGCACCGCCCAGCTGGTGGGCAAGCTGGACAACCTGGCCTGGCTGCTCAACCTCCGTGCCATGGATATCCAGTGCACCCCCTACGCCATGGCCTACTGCTATGTCACCGAAAACCGCGCGGTCCTCTTCCTCAACACCGCCCGCCTCAAGCCGGAAGCGGCAGCCGAGCTCAAAGAGAACGGCGTGACCATTGCCGAGTACGACGACGTGCTCCATTTCCTGGCGGCCGAGACCGAGCCCCAGACCGTGCTGGCCGACCCGGCTTCCGTCAACTTTGCCGCGTATGAGACCCTGAAAGAGAACAAGGCGCTCACCGTGAAAGACGAGGCTGACCCCCTGCTGCCCATGAAAGGCATCAAGAACGAAGTGGAGCTGGCCCACACCAAAGAAGCCCACATCCGGGACGCCGTGGCCATGGTCCGGTTCCAGAAAGAGCTGGAAGAGCGTCTGGCTGCCGGTGAGGAGCTGACCGAGCTGACCGTGGACGAGATCCTGCACAAGTACCGCAGCGCACAGGACAAGTTTATTGTGGAGAGCTTTGGCACCATCGCCGCCTACGGCGGAAACGCTGCCATGATGCACTACCACGCCACCGAGGAAGACCACGCCAAACTGGAGCGGAAAGGCTTCCTGCTGGTGGACTGCGGCGGTACCTATCTGGACGGCACCACCGATATCACCCGCACCTACCCGTTGGGCGAGCTGACCGAGGACGAGCGGCTGTTCTACACCTGGACGCTGCAGTGCCACATCGACATTGCAAAGGCCGTCTGGCTGAACTACTGCGACGGCCACATGCTGGATACCATCGCCCGGGAGCCGCTCTGGCGTCACCTCATCAACTACCGCTGCGGCACCGGCCACAGCGTCAGCTTTGTGGGCAACGTCCATGAGGGCCCCCATGCCCTGAACGGCCGGAACACCGTCGTGTTTCAGCCGGGCATGATCGTCACCGACGAGCCGGGCGTTTACGAGGGCGGCCAGGTCGGCATCCGCATTGAGAACGAGCTGATGTGCGTCCACAAGGCCGACAACCAGTACGGCACGTTCCTGGGCTTTGAGCCGATCATGTTCGTGCCCATTGCCACCTCCCCCGTCGTGCCCGGCGTCCTCACCCGGGACGAGCTGGACTGGCTGAACGCTTACCACCGCGAGGTCTTCACCAAGCTGGCTCCCCGCCTGACCGAGGAAGAGCGCGACTGGCTGGCCAAGAAGTGCGCCGCCATCGGGGCTTGACCCCTCAGGCCGCGCTTTCCCGTGTCCAGCTCCCCTGTCAGGGACGCTCAATCGCAGAAAAAAGGCGGGTGACCGCAGGGTCACTCGCCTTTTGTGTTACTGTTTGTGGGCGCGCCAGTACGCCTTTGCCTCGTCGATGGCTTTTTTGAACGGCCCGGAGGGGTAGGTGCTCTCGGCAATGTCCACGAGGAACTTGTACAGCTGGGGCCGTACCTCCTCGTACATCCCGAGCCGGGTGTAAAGATCTTTGTAATAGCGGAACATCTGTAATTTGTTCTGCACGATGGTGGCCGGGTTGATCTGGGTGTGGCAGATGCTCTGAGGGTTCTGCACATAGTAGTACCCCGGCGTGCCGATGGCGACAAACACTTCCGCGTACTGGATATACTGCATGTTGAAGACAAGGTCTTCCGCCCAGCGCACCTCGCTGGTAAAACAGATGTCGTTGCCGGTGAGCAGGATGCGGCGGTAGAGTTTGTTCCAGAGCACGCTGTAAAAATAGGAGGCAGGCTTGTCCATCAGCCGGAGCGCGAAGTGGTCTTTGTCATACACGCCCGCGGGCAGAAAGCCATATTCCCGCACTTCCGGGGGCCGGGCCACGGACATCACGCCCAGCTCGTCCTCCAGCTTTTCCAATACCTGTTCGGGTTTGGAAGCACCTGCCGGGATGACCATTTTGTAGGGCGCGATGACCAGGTCAGCGTGGTGCTCCTCGGCAGCGGCCACCAGATGCCCGGTGTAATCCGGGTCAATGTAGTCGTCACTGTCCACAAACTGGATGTATTCGCCGGTGGCCAGTTTCAGGCCCAGGTTCCGGGTGTCCGAGACGCCGGAGTTGGCCTTGTCCACCAGAATGATGCGGGGATCCTTTTTGCGGAACTCTTCGCACACGGGCAGGCTCTGGTCTTTGGAGCCATCGTTGAGGACGATGATCTCAAGGTTCTGGTAAGTCTGGGCGCAAATGCTGCTCAGGCACCGGGCCAGATGGCTCTGGGCGTTGTAAACGGGCAGGATGATGCTGACAAGCGGCTGTTTCATGGCGGCGTCTCCTTTTTGTTGTAGTCTGGTGTTTTTCTGTTATGATACTCTCGCTGCCCGCAAAATGCAAGCGGTGCGGCACACAGCCCGGAAAGGGGGCTTTTGGAAACCATGATCTTTCACATTGCAGTGTGCAGCCCGGACCCGGTGCTGCGCGGCCGGGTGGAGCGGCAGTGTCTGGAATATTATGCCCGCCGGGCGGATGCCTGCATCGTGGAGCAGCTGCCCGGGGTGGACGCCCTGCTGGCCCGGGACGCCGAGGGTACCCGGTACGAGCTCTACCTTGTGGAGCTGACGGCGGGCAACGCCCCGGCGGGCCTGAAAGCCGCCGATACCCTGCGGCGGCACGGCGCGCGGGCCCCGCTGGCCTTTTTTGCCCACACGCCCGCCCACGCCTACAATGCCTACCGGGTGGACGCCATGCAGTACCTGCTGCTGCCGTTCCGCCCGGAGCAGTTCACCGCCCTGCTGGACCGTGCCACTGAGCCGGAGTACGGCCCGGTCATCGCGGTGTCCACGGCGGCGGGCCTGCGGGCGCTGCCCTTTGCGAACATCGAGTATCTGGAGTGTACCCACCATGTGGTGCATTTCCATCTTGCCACCGGGGAGGACGTGCCCTCCCTCTCCCTCCGGGTGCCCTTTGCGGAGGTGGCAAAGCCCCTGCTGGCGGACGACCGCTTTTTGCAGCCCCACCGCTCCTATGTGGTCAACCTGGCGGCGGCAGAGCAGCTGGCGGCAGGCGAGTTCCGGATGCGGAGCGGGGCCCGGGTGCCCATCCCCCGCGGCAAGGAAGCCGCCGTCCGAGCCCGGTTTAAAGCCTGGATGGAACAAAATCCGTAACGCCAACAAAGAAACTGGAGAGGGAAGCAAAAAACTTCCCTCTTTTTTGTTGCAAAAACAGAGAGAATTTTCCCGGAAAGTATGCTATAATTTGAAAAACTGGAACCGACCAGAGGGAGGTGCGGACCATGGCCTGGAATCGACCTGTAAATAACTCTGTCCATGCCCCGCTGCGGGCACTGGTGCTGGCAGGCGGCGGTGCCCGCGGCAGCTATCAGGTGGGCGTATGGCGTGCCCTGACGGAGCTGGGCTGGCGGCCCGGGATTATCACGGGCACCAGTGTGGGCAGCCTGAACGGGGCCATGTTTGCGCTGGACCTCTATGAGACGGCCCGGGATATGTGGCTGACCATCCGCAGCCAGGATGTGATGGAGCTGCCGGAGCAGAACGCCGACCTCTCAGAACTCCACGCCTTTTTGCGGGACGTGGTGCGGCAGGGCGGCATGGATGTCTCCCCGCTGGAAGAGATCGTGGAGCGGGTGCTGGACGAGGACGCCCTCCGTGCTTCCCCCATCCGGCTGGGTCTGGTCACGGTGGAGCAGCGGGGCCTCAAGGCCCGGGAGCTGGCGCTGGACGACATCCCCCACGGCAAAGTCAAGGACTACCTGCTGGCTTCCGCCGCCTGCTTCCCCGCCCTGCGGGCCCACATCATTGACGGCGTCTCTTACCTGGATGGCGGCTACCGGGACAACATGCCCACGGCGCTGGCCCAGAAGATGGGGGCCGACGAGCTGGTCTGCGTGGACCTGGAGGGCGTGGGCATCACCCGCCCCAACCGCACGGGCCTGCCCACCACCCTCATCAGGAGCTATTGGGAGCTGGGCGATATCCTCCACTTTGACCCCGACACGGCCCGGCGGAACATGGAGCTGGGGTACTACGATACCCGCCGGGCCATGGGCTACCTGCGGGGCTGTGCCTACGCCGTCTCCTGTGACGCGCGGAGCTGCCAGGACGCGGCAGCCTTTGCGTGGCAGTTCGGCCAGCAGCAGAAGTCCGTGCGGGAAAAATACCCCGTTACCCTGACGGCAGACCTCGCCCTGCGGCTGGCCAACCTCAAGGACGCGGAGCTGGCCCCGCTGGAAGCCGCCGCCGAGGATGTGGGCGTGGACCCCACACAGTTCTATACCACGGAGACCCTGGGCAAGGCGTTTCTGGAAAAATGCGAAAAAGACCGCATTGAGAGCTTTGCCCCGCTGTTTGAGGGCAGCGGCCGCGCGGCGGATGCCGCCCGGGCCGCGTTATTGCCCAACACGTTCTTACAGGCACTGGTGTATCGTGTGCTGACGGGCCCGGTGCTGCCGGAGGTGATCGAGAAATGAAAGTTTACAAGGGAGCTTCTGCCTCGCCCGGGCTGGTGCTGGGCCAGGTGAGCCGTCTGGAACGCCATGTGGAAACGTTCAGCGATGGGCCGTTCAACCCGGAGCGGGAACAGCGGATGCTGGACGAGGCCATCCGCACGGCCCAGACCGAGCTGGATTCCATGGCCGAGCGCTCGGCACCCACCGAGCAGGCCATCTTCCTGTTTCAGAGCATGATGCTGGAAGACGAGGGCATGATGAATGAAGTCCGTTTTCAGATCAAGGCGGGCGTGGGAGCCGCCGAGGCGATGGACCGGGTGGGCCGCCGCTATGCCGAGCGGCTGGCCAATATGAAAGACAACGCCTACATGCAGCTGCGGAGCGTGGATATCCTGGACGCCACCAGCCGCGTGGTCAATATTCTGGGCAACCGTCCCCGGGTCTGGATGGCGCTGGATCACCCGGTGATCCTGGCGGCAGATGTCCTCATGCCCACCGACCTGTTCAGTGTGCCCTCCGGCATGATCCTGGGACTTATCACCTCCGAGGGCAGCGGCCAGAGCCATGCCGCCATCATTGCCCGGGCCATGAACATCCCCGGCATCGTGCAGGTGGGCCAGGGTTTTCTGGACGACTGTGATGGCCGTGCCGTGATCCTGGACGCCACCAAGGGGGAGTGCATCCTGGACCCGGATGCCGCCGCCCGCCAGCAGGCGGTGACCCGCATCTGTGAGCTGCAGCGGGAGAACGAGGAGCTGAGCGCGCTCCGCGCCCTACCCAACCGCACCCGGGATGGTGCCGCCTTTGAGCTGCTGGCCAACTGCTTCGGCCCGGAGGACATCGACACGGCCATGCAGTCTGGTGCCTGCGGCGTAGGTCTGCTGCGCAGCAGCTACATGATGCTGCCCGGCCGCATTCTGGACGAGCAGGAGCAGTATTTCTTCTACACTTCCTGCCTCGCCGCAGCCAATGGCTGCCTGGTGACGGTGCGCACCTTTGATTTTGGTGCCGACCGCACCATGGCGGACGCCTACCAGGGCCTGCAGTCCTCCAAGCTGGGCCTGCGCGGCATCCGCAACAGCCTGCGCAACCCCCGCCAGTTTGAAACGCAGATCTGCGCCCTCATGCGGGCGGCGGCCCGGGGCCCGCTGCGGGTCATGTTCCCCATGGTGACGGACGTGGAAGACTGGGACGCCGCCATGGAGGTGGTGGAGCGGTGCCGCCAGCGCCTGCGGGAGCGGGGCGTCTCGTTCAATGAGGATACCTCGTTCGGCGTCATGCTCAGTGTGCCCTCGGCCTGCCTGACGGCGGAAGAATTTGTGGCCCATGGCTGCGGCTTCTTCGTCATCGGCACCAACGACCTGACCCAGTATACCCACGCGGTGGACCGGGAGCTGGCTCCGGCGGAGCACTACTACCGCCCGGCCAGCAAAGCCATGAAAAAGCTCATCCGGATGGTGATGGGCGCCGCCAAACAGGGCAATGTCCCGGTGACGATCTGCGGCCTTGCCGTGGGCAACCCGGCCAACGCCACCCAGTACCTGCAGCTGGGCCTGCGGAGCTTTTCCATGAGCCCCCAGAACCTGCTGGAGGCCAAAAAAGCCCTGCTGGAGGCCGACGCCCTCCCGGAGGAGGAAGAATTGGAATAACAAAAAGAAACCGCCCGGTCGAGCAAAATTACTCGGCTGGGCGGTTTTGCGTCTGATGGCTTACTCCAGGTTCCCCGTCAGGGTCATCACGGCGGAGAGCACCGCCAGGGGGGCGGTCTCGCAGCGGAGGATGCGGGGGCCGAGGCCGACGGTCTTGGCTCCGGCCTTGGCGGCCATTTCGGCCTCCTCGGCGGCAAAGCCGCCCTCGGCACCGGTGATGATGGCGATTTTCAGCTTTTTGCCGTCAGCGGGCCTGGCCTCCGCCAGCAGCTGGCGGAGAGGCTCGCCGCCGCACTCATAGCAGAAGAGCACGAGGTCGTACCCGGCAAGGCTGCGACAGACCGCCCCGAAATTGGGCAGGGGCAGAGCCACATCCGGCAGCACGCCCCGGCCGCACTGCTTGGCGGCCTCAAAGGCGATGCGGTTGTAGCGCTCGTTTTTCTGCTCCTCTTTTTTGGGGGCGGCCACGCAGTAGCGGCTGAAGAACGGGATAAAGTGGGTGCAGCCCAGCTCCACGCCGTGTTTGATGATCTGTTCCAGTTTGTCCTGCTTGGGGTAGCCCGCCAGCAGGGTGATTTCCACACTGGGTTCGGCGGCGCTGGGGTAGCCCGGTTCCACGCGGAACTCCACGCACTCGTCCCCGAACCCGGTGATGGTGGCGGTGTACTCCACAGCGTTGCCGTCACATAAAATGACAGTATCGCCCTGTTTTGCCCGCATCACCCGGGCCAGGTGGTGGGCGTCGGAGCCGCGCAGCACAGCCGCGCCGTCGGCGATCTCGGTGGTAAAGTAACGATGAGGCATTTTATAAACTCCCGTCGATTTGTTTTGCAGCCATTCGCAGTCAGCAGAGCTGACCCGTTATGCCAAGGGCTCCCCTGATGGGAAAGACTCCCCCGGCCGGGGGAGGTGGCACGGAAGTGCCGAAAGGGGAGCGCCTGAGAGGTTTTACTTCTTACAAATAATGCACTCCCAGCCGCGCTTCTCTTTTACTTCCTGCACGGCGAGGCCGGCGGCTTTCAGGGCGGCCAGCACCTCGTCCTTGCGGCTGTCAATGATGCCGCTGGCAATGAAGACGCCGCTGTCGGCCATCAGGCCGGGCACGGCGGGGGCCAGGGACATGATGGCGTTTGCCACGATGTTGGCGGTGACGATGTCATATTTGCCGCTGGCCTTGTCGGAGAGGTCGCCCACCAGAACGGTGAGCTTGTCGGCCACGCCGTTGAGGGCGGCGTTCTCCCCGGCGGTACGGACGGCGACCGGGTCGATGTCCACGCCCTCGGCGCTGGCAGCGCCCAGTTTCAGGGCGGCAATGGCCAGGATGCCGCTGCCGGTGCCGATATCCAGCACCCGCTCGCCGCCCTTGACCCGCTCGTCCAGCGCTTCCAGGCAGAGGCTGGTGGTCTCGTGGCCGCCGGTGCCAAAGGCCAGGCCGGGATCCAGGATGAGCTTGACACGGTCGGTGTCATATTCCTGCCAGGAGGGCACGATGGCTAGGTGCTGGCCGATGTCCATGGGGTGGTAATATTTGCGCCAGCCGTTCTGCCAGTCCTCCTGCTCCACGCCCTCGGTCTCGGCGGTGTAGGGGATGCCTGCCGCCTCCATCCGGGCGGCGATGAGGGCCAGCGTTTCCACGGGGGAAGCGCCCGGCTCCAGATACATGTGGATGATGACCTGGTCGCGGGGCTTATCCAGCAGCTCCTGCTCAATGAGATCCACATGGGCGATCTCAGCCACCTGCTGCTCAATGTCACTGTAGTCTTCAATATAAATGCCGCCCTCGGCGATCATGGTGGCCACGGCCTCGGCGTTGTCGGCATCGGCTTTGGCCACGGTCAGGCGAATATCAGTCCATTCCATTGCGGAAAATCCTCCTGTTTTGAAAAGTGTTGTACTTATATAGGATTGTACCCGATTCCGCCCGGGGATGCAAGGTGTTTGCCGGAGAAGCCTCGAAAAGAAAAGATTTTTCAAGCGTGAGGAAAGATGAATTGAATTTTTGCGCAAAAAATCCAAAAACTTTTGACGCCTGAACCGTCAAATAGGGACTTTTGAGGCAAAAACATGAAAATTTGATGGGAACGACTTTCTTTTTTGCTGAAAATGTGTTAAGATGATGTTACGAAATTATGGACGGCTTTCAACCAGGAGCCGCCATAACACAAACATTCTTTAAGGAGGAATGTGTCTTATGATGAAGTATCTCCAGAAATTGGGCAAGGCACTGATGCTTCCCGTCGCTGTGCTGCCGATCTGCGGCATCCTGATGGGTCTTGGTTATGCCTTTGCTCCGGGCGTTATGGGCGTTCCCGGTGCAGCAACTTCCGGCGCGGCTTACACCGTCGGCTTCCTGCTGGTCAAGGCAGGCGGCGCACTGATCGATAACATGGCATGGCTGTTCGCCATCGGCGCGGCCGTCGGCCTGGCGGATGACCACGATGGTACCGCTGGTCTGGCCGGTCTGGTCAGCTATCTGATGATGCAGCAGCTGCTGAACCCCGGTGTGGTCAGCATGGTGCGCAGCCTCGAAGAGGGCACCGCTACCTACATCGCTTTCCAGAAAGTGGCCGGCAACTCTTTCATCGGCATTCTGGCCGCTGTGGTGGGCGCAACCTGCTACAACAAGTTCAAGAGCACCCAGATGCCTGACTGGCTGGCATTCTTCTCCGGCAAGCGCTTCGTCGCCATCGCCACCGGCCTGATCTCCATCGTTGTCTCTGTCGTTCTGCTGTTCGTCTGGCCCGTCATCTTCGGCGCTCTGGTCGCCGTCGGCAACGGCATCGCTGGCATGGGCGGCATCGGTGCTGGCATCTACGCTTTCCTGAACCGTCTGCTCATCCCCACCGGCCTGCACCACGCTCTGAACAACGTGTTCTGGTTCGACACCATCGGCCTGGGCGACCTGTCCCACTTCTGGGCAGGCGAGACCTCTGCTGACGTGGGCTGGAGCCTGGGTATGTACATGTCCGGCTTCTTCCCCTGCATGATGTTCGGTATCGCCGGTGCGGCTCTGGCTATGGTCAAGACCGCTAAGAACAAGAAGGCTGCCATCGGTCTGGTTCTGTCCGCCGCCATCTGCGCTTTTGTCTGCGGCGTCACCGAGCCTTTCGAGTTCGGCTTCATGTTCCTGTGCTTCCCGCTGTACGTTGTGTACTCCGCTCTGTACGGCATCTTCACCATCATCACCTATTACTCCGGCTTCCGTGCAGGCTTCTGCTTCTCCGCAGGCGCTACCGACCTGGTGTTCTCTGCTTCCCTGCCTGCAGCCGCTAAGACTTGGATGATCATTCCTCTGGGCATCGCAGCATTCTTGGTGTTCTACTTCGTGTTCTACTTCGCTATCACCAAGTTCGACCTGAAGACCCCCGGCCGTGAGGACGAGGACGCCGAAGAGGCTGAGAAGAAGGTCGTGCTGGCCAACAACAACTACACTGAGGTCGCTGCCGGCGTGCTGAAGGCCATCGGCGGCAAGGAGAACGTCTCCAGCGTGGACTACTGCGCTACCCGCCTGCGCTTCACCATCAAGGATTACACCCAGGTGGACGAGAAGGCTGTGAAGGCTGCCGGTGCTGCCGGCGTCATCCGCCCCGATAAGACCACCTGCCAGGTGGTCATCGGCACCAAGGTGCAGTTCGTGTACGACGAGCTGAAGAAGATGCTGTAACGCACGGCACTTGTAACAAACATCTTTGCGGAAAAGCTGGTTGATTCCGCAAGAAAGCATTTCTGAGGCCGCCGGGGCCGGGTATTTGTACCCGGCCCCGGCGGTTCTTGTTCTGTCCGCTGGCGTTTTGCCGGAATTGTAGATCCTGCTGTTCTGTGGTATACTGAGAGCAGCTGAAGGACCGCCGCACTGCGGGGGCCGTAAAAAACTGGGAGGTTATTCGTATGAAGATCATTCGTGCAAAAGATTACAAGGATATGTCCCGCAAGGCAGCCAACATCATCTCCGCGCAGGTCATCATGAAACCCAACTGCGTGCTGGGCCTGGCAACGGGCGGCACCCCGGTGGGGGCCTACGCCCAGCTGGTGGAGTGGTACAACAAGGGCGACCTGGATTTCTCCGAGGTGACCACCGTGAATCTGGACGAGTACCGCGGCCTGCCCAAGGAGCACCCGGAAAGCTACTGGAGCTTCATGCACAAGAACCTGTTTGACCATGTGAACATCCGCCCCGAGGCCATTCACCTGCCCGACGGCACCAACCCCGATGCCGTTGATGCCTGCACCAAGTACAACGGCATCATCCACAGCGTGGGAGGCATCGACCTGCAGCTGCTGGGCCTGGGCCCCAACGGCCACATCGGCTTCAACGAGCCGGGCGAGGCCTTTGAGCTGGAGACCCACTGCGTGGACCTGACCCCCGCCACCATCGAGGCCAACAAGCGCTTCTTTGACGGCAACGAGGATCTGGTGCCCAAGCAGGCATACACCATGGGCATCAAGACCATCATGCAGGCCCGCAAGGTGCTGGTGGTGGCCAACGGTCTGGCCAAGGCCAAGGCGGTCAAGGCCGTCGTCTCCGGCCCCGTGACCCCCGAGTGCCCGGGCTCCATCCTGCAGATGCACCCCGACTGCATCCTCGTGGCCGATGAGGAGGCTCTGAGCCTGTTATGATCATTCAAAATGCTCTGGTCTACACTCCCCGCCACACGTTTGAAAAGGGGAGCATCGTCATCCGGGAGGGCCGCATTGTGCCCTTTGCTGCCCCCGAGGAGGGCGAGGAAGTTCTGGACGCACAGGGCCTCTATGCCCTGCCGGGCCTCGTGGATATCCACTTCCACGGTGCCATGGGCAAGGATTTCTGTGACGGCAAGGAAGAAGCCATCCAGACGCTGGCGGATTTTGAGGCCAGCAAGGGCGTGCTGGCTATCTGCCCCGCCACCATGACATTCTCCGAGGAGATTCTGAACGGCGTCATGGATGCCGCGGCCGCTCACAAAAACGGCAAGGGCGCCGATCTTGTTGGCATCAACATGGAGGGCCCGTTCATCAGTCCCCACAAGGTGGGCGCACAGAACCCGGAGTACCTCCACAAGGCCGATGTGGAGATGTTCCGCTGCCTGCAGAAGCGGGCGAACGGTCTCATCAAGCTGGTGGACATTGCCCCGGAGGAGCCGGGCGCGCTGGAGTTCATCAAAGAGTGCCATGGGGAGGTCCGCGTCTCGCTGGCCCACACCTGCACCGACTACGACACCGCCATTGCCGCTTTTGACGCCGGTGCCACCCACATGACCCACCTGTACAACGCCATGCCCGGCATCACCCACCGTGCCCCCGGCCCCATCATTGCGGCCATGGAGCGCGGGGCGGAAGTGGAGCTCATCACCGATAACGTCCACATCCACCCGGCGGTGGTGCGGTTCACGTTCAAGGCTTTTGGTGACGACCATGTCATCCTCGTTGCCGACAGCATGATGGCCTGCGGCCTGCCCGACGGCCAGTACAGTCTGGGTGGCCAGGCTGTGACGGTGGAGGGCCCCCGGGCCACCCTGACCGAGCAGCCCGGCACCATTGCCGGCAGCGCTACCTGCCTGTACGACTGCATGAAGCGGGCCGTGCTGGAGATGGGCGTGCCGCTGGAGAGCGCTGTCCGTGCCGCCAGCGAGAACCCGGCAAAGAGCATCGGCGTGGACAATGACTACGGCAGCATTGCCGCGGGCCGCTATGGCAACATCATCCTGGCCGACCAGGAGCTCAATCTCAAAGCTGTGATCCAGAAAGGAACCCGCATCGTATGAACACCCTGACCTGGCGGCTGCTGACCGCTGAGGAACTGACCCGCGTTTACCTCAATGAGATGCGCCGGGATTTTCCCCCGACGGAGCTCAAACCCCTGAGCATGGTTTTGAACAGTGAAACCGTTGGCGACTCCCACACCTGGGGCGTCTACGACGGCGAGACCCTCGTGGCCTATCTGCTCATGGTACGGCCCCGGGGCGCGACGGTCAGCCAGCTGGATTATTTTGCCGTGCTTCCGGCCTGCCGCGCTTCCGGTCTGGGGGCAAAGCTGCTGGCCGCCCTGCCCGGCAAAGAGGCCGGGGCCGATGCCATCCTCATTGAGGCCGAGCTGCCGGAAAAAGCCGACGACCCGGCTATGGCGGTCCGCCGTCTGGGGTTCTACGCCCGCTGCGGGGCCGTGGATACGGGCTGGACAGAAAAGCTGTTCGGGGCCTCCTGGTTCCGGGTGCTGACACTGGCCGCCCCGGGGCAGCAGCCCATGGGCGCGGAAGATGCCTGCCGCGCGCTGGCCGACTGCTACCGCCGTGTCATCGGGGAGCCCAAGTGGCGGCAGTACATCGAGCTTTACCGCCCGGACGGAACCACCGCCCAGCTGCTCTGAGCAGAACACAAAACAGAACCGCCGCCCTGTGTGGAGTGCCGCTGCACCCGCCGGAGCGGCGTTTTTTTGACGCTGTATCACCACTGAAATTCGGACCGAAAAAAGGACGCTTGACACCACGCCCCAAAGTGGTAACATAAGGGCGTGACTTGTAGTTTTTGGGAAAATTCAGGAGGGATTTTTTATGGGATATGAAGTATCTCGCCGCAGCTTCCTCAAAGGCGCTGCCGCACTGGCCGTGGCAACGGCCGCATCCGGTCTGCTGACCGCCTGCGGCGGCGGCAAAGAGGATAACGGCTTCACACTGAAAGGCGACGATTATAAAGTCTATTTCTCGGATGCAGATTGTACTTACAGCACGACTTATAAGAATTACAATGTGCAGCTCGATATGAAGCTTGAGCGGATTACAAAAGTAATCAATCCGTTGGCATCCTCTACAGACTATGACAAAGTGTTCTCTGCAAAAATTGGCGATAAGAGCTTAACGCTGGCGAATAAGACGGATTCGGTGAAAAAGCTGAGCAAAGGTGAAAAAGAGCGTTGCACCCCGAAGTTTACTACGGAGGATAAAGACCTCTTTGAGAAAGCCACGAACGGTACTGAGCTCCTGTATCTGACCATTACAATGGGAAAAGAGGATACTACATTTGAGGTCAATTTGAAGACTAATACAATTAAGTACAAAGTCCGTTGATTTAAGCATTAGATTTCCTGCCGCCCGGCGCTTCCGTAAAAAGAAGCCGCCGGGCGGCTTTTTGCTTCTTGACAAGTGTGGTACGCATGGTATGATGAAGACAGGAATCATCCATTTTCCAGAGGAGGAATGAAATTATGAAAAAAGAACTTACCCGCCGCTCGTTTCTCAAGCTCGCCGGTGTGGGGACACTGGCTGTTGCGATGTCCGGCTCTCTGACGGGCTGTGATGTGATCGACAATCTGAAAGATATGGATTCGGTGTCGGCAGCCATCGGAGACGTGAAATTCATGCTGAGCGCAAGTGCGTGGACCAATGGTGTCGGTGGCCAAGAAAACGATGTGACCTACCAGCCGACCTGCGAGATTCGGAATAACAGTAAAAAGGCTGTGACCTACGGCGGCAGCGGCAGTAACTGTGAAGTCATTATTACGGGTGTGCTCACGGATAAAAACGGCAAGGAATATCCGATGACCTATGTAGGCGAAAACGGCAGTGCTCCGGCTGGCGAAAAATATGAGGTCAAGGATTTTAAACTGGTAGCAGTCGGCGAGAAACTGTACATGGAAGGCAGCAAGGTCGTGACAACATTTACGTATAATGGCAGAAAGGCTGTCTTTACAGAGTATTACGATGGGAATATCACGTCCAAAGTAGAGTAAGCATTTTATACCCTTAAAAATATCCATGCCGCCCGGTGTGCTCTTTTCCAAGAGCCGCCGGGCGGCTTTTTGCATTTTGCAGCGCGGCTGGCTGGCAGAACCCACAAAGAAATGGGCGGGATTTCGGCATTCTGGCGGGAAATGTAAAATCAAGGGCGAAGATTTTCAAAGCGGCTTTACCAAACGGTTACATTGGCGTAAAACCATAGCGCAAAGCTTTACTTCGATTTTGCGTGGTCATGGTCGCGGCGTGGCGGCGGTTGGAGTACAATCATGGTGTTCCCAAGGAAAACACAATGAGAGACCCCGGGCGGAAAAAGTGCCCGGAATTTGGAAAACATTTGTACTGAGAAAATCGGAGGAAAACATTATGAAAAAGATCACTCGCCGTTCGTTCCTGACCGTTTGTGGTGCTGTGGCTGCCGCCGCTGCCCTGTCCGCCTGCGGCGGCTCCGCTTCTTCCACCACTGCTTCTTCTGCCGCTGTTTCCAGCACGGCCGCTTCCTCTGTGGCCACTTCCGCAGCCGGTGACCTCTCCGGCAATGTGGCGACCGGTGGTTCTACTTCCATGAAGAACGTCATCGCTGCCCTGACCGAGGGCTTTGCGGAAGTCCAGCCCGGCGTCACCGTCAGCTATGACCCCACCGGTTCCGGCGCTGGCATCACCGGTGCAACCGATCAGACGCTGGATATCGGCCTGTCTTCCCGCGCGCTGAAAGCCGATGAGACCGGCGTGACCGGCACCACCATTGCACTGGATGGCATCGCCATCATCGTCAACAAGGACAGCAAGGTGGAAGACCTGACCGTCGATCAGCTCAAGCAGATGTTCACCGGCGAGATCACCAACTGGTCTGAGGTTGGCGGCGACGACGGCGAGATCGTGCTGGTGGGCCGCGAGGCTGGTTCCGGCACCCGCGATGGCTTTGAGAGCATCGTGGATGTCAAGGACGCCTGCAAGTATGCCCAGGAGCTGACGGCCACCGGCGCTGTCATCAGCGCTGTGGAGGCCAACCCCCTGGCCATCGGCTACGCTTCCCTGTCTGCCGTCGGCGACACCGTCAAGGCTGTCACCGTGGAGGGCGTGGAGTGCAGTGAGGATACCGTCAAGGACGGTACCTACAAGATCCAGCGCCCGTTCGTCTTCGTCACCAACGATTCCGCTCCCCTGTCCGGGCAGGCGCAGGCATTCTTCGACTTTGCCACCAGCACGGACGCTGCGGACCTGATCCGTACTGCCGGTGCTGTGCCCGTCAACGAGTAAGTTCCACTTTTGCAAAAGAAAGTGATCGATATGAAACAAACCGTTTCTTCCCTGCGGCGGCTGGAGCTGCCCCGCAACGCGGCAGAGTGGCTGGAAGCCATCATGAACTTCCTGTTCTTCCTCTGCGGCATCCTGGCGGTGGGCTGCGTCGTCCTCATCTCGGCCTACATGGTCATCTCGGGCGTGCCGGCCATCCGGCAGATCGGCCTGTTCCGGTTCCTGTTCGGCACCGAGTGGGCTTCCACCGCGGCAGACCCTAAATTCGGCATCCTGCCGTTCCTGCTCTCCAGCATCTACGGCACGCTGGGGGCGACCCTCATCGGCGTGCCTGTCGGTCTGCTGACGGCGGTGTTCCTTTCCAAAGCCGCCGGGCCCCGGGTGCGTGCCGTGGTGGTCACGGCCATTGAGCTGCTCTCCGGCATCCCCAGCGTGGTGTTCGGCCTGCTTGGTATGCAGGTGCTGGTGCCCGTCGTGGCCAAAACCTTTGGCAAGGCCTCCGGTGCCTGCCTGCTGTCGGCCATCGTGGTGCTGTCCATCATGATCCTGCCCA
>OFMN01000570.1_pt1 | contig 32204 bp, 29 predicted proteins | sample 1541791 | NCBI WGS metagenome assembly OFMN01 (sample SAMN04209248, study PRJEB22552) | human gut metagenome | biome: gut; material: feces | host: Homo sapiens | place: USA: Oklahoma
AAGATTTACAGTATATCATGGGGCATTCAAATATCAGTATCACAATGAACTGGTACGCTCATGCGTCCATAGATACCGCAAAATCAGAGGTTCAGCGTCTAATCGCATAAGAAGTATTTACCACGATTTTAACCACGCTTGATAGCGAAAATATAAGAAGATAGACCTAGATATGTGAGGTTTACCACAAAAGCAAAATGCCCGTAGAGCCGATAAAATAAGGCTTTGCGGACATTTGAGAAGATATAAAAAGATAGTTAAAAAGACATATATAATTTATGTCAACTTTATTGTTGCTTTGAAATTTGTTTTTTAGCTTTTCGTATAGTTCTTCATCAAATTCAATGGCAACAACCTTTCTTGCTTTATGAGCTAATTCGTTAGTAATTATTCCTTTTCCAGGACCAATTTCTATAACCACATCGTCCAACTTTATATTACAGATTCCTATTAAGTGCCTAACTAGCTCCTTGCTATGTAAAAAATTTTGAGTGTCCTTAATATTTCTCATAGTATCTCCTAATTATAAAAGGTTTTCAATTTTTAACTTCATGTATCATATTTTTACAACATTTGACATAATTTATGGGGATATTTTAAACTATACTCCTAGAATTCCTAGTTATTGCGTTTTTTCAAACATTCCATTTAACATTACCTCTGAAATACTAAATAAGTTTTTGAGCGACAAAAAGAATGAGAAAATGTTTTTAATAATGCAATATGAGCCATTTATAAAATACGCAGGTAATCCATACGGAGCTGAAACATTAAGATCAATGCTTTATAAACCATTTTTTGATATGGATTTAAAATATAGATTCGATCCGTCTGATTTTAAGCCAGCACCACAAGCAAGAATCGTTTTGGCTTCCTTTGAAAGAAAGCAATTTCCTGATGTTAAAAAGGAAGAGGAAAAACTATATAAAGATTTTCTTGCATATATTTATACTAACAAGGGTGAAACATTCTTTGCAAAGATTAAAACATTGTTTTCAAGCAATCAAATTAAACGAGTTTGGGGTCAGATTAAGATAGACAAGACAACAAAAATAAGCGAAGTACCATATGAATCAATTTTAAAGGTTTTTAAGCTTTTTTTCTTGTACGGAACAGATGCTAATAAACAGTTAGTTGTAAATTCATTTAACAATATGAACAAGCAAAATAACAAGCTTCAAAAAAATCACAGAAACAATAGCAAGGCAAAAAGTTGGAATTCAAATCGTAAAAGAAAGCCTTATCATAGAAATAATGTATAATGAAATTAACAAACAAAGCGTTGGAAATTCCAACGCTTTGTTTGTTGAGCCATATATGATAATTGATTTAACAATAGTGGCGCTTACCGAGGTCTGTCCGACCTCTGGACATGCACGCAACTCTGTGTTGCCATTTTTTCTATGGAGAAGGCTTGCGGAGCAATAGATATAGAGAGAAGTACCACCACAAGCGAAGCGAACATTTTTTTGGCGGTTCTCATGATAATCCCTTTCAGGGGGAGAAAGCGTCGGCTGATTGTGGTCACGAATATCGTCAGTTCGAACCGAACGTGGACGACAACGTTGTCGTTGGAGAAGTCTTCAAGAAATATGTTGATACTTAATAGATTACATTGCATGAACCTTTTGCGCTTCATTGCAACTCATACGAATGGACAGTGTTTGCGATTTCTCCTTACAAAGGTGGTCCTACTTGTTCGGATGTAGCCAATTTCAGTGACTTGGTTCTGAAAATGTCGTTAGCCGTCGTTGTGAGTACCGTCACCATTCGTGTAACGTCCTCGCAAATTCTCCGTAGTCGCGTCCCCGAGGATGTAGAAACTGATTAATTATTCCAAAAATACTTGTAATGTCTATATTTCGAGAATATTGCATATATAGTTAATATGAAGCTCCTATGGTGTCTTTCGTCGCCAAAAAGATGACGCCAGAATATTTGGGAGAGATTCATGAACACACGTCATATCACTTCACTGGTCGCGGCCGGTGCGGCAATCGTCATGCTGCTCAGCGGCTGCGGATCGACTGGTTCATTCAGCAATGCCAGCAGCACGTCAGGCTCCAATATCATTTCCGTCTACGGCAGCGAACCGGCACACCCGCTGTTCCCGGGCGCTGTGACCGAGGCAGGCGGCGGCAAGGTCGTCGATCAGCTGTTCGCAGGTCTGGTGACCTACGATGCGAAGGGCGGCATCCACAACGAGGTAGCAGACAGCATCACCTCCAGCGACAATGCCACGCATTACGTCATCAAGATTAAGAAGGGATGGAAGTTCACCGACGGCACGCCGGTCACCGCTCATTCATTCGTTGATGCCTGGAACTACACCGCCAACAGTGCCAACAAGCAGGGTAGCGCCAGCTTCTTCAGCACCATTCAGGGTTATGACGATTTGCAGAAGTCGGATGTTGACCCGAGCGCAACGCTCTCCGGTCTGAAGGTTGTGGACGATTACACCATCGATGTGAAGCTCAGCCAGCCTGATTCCGCATTCCCGGTCAAGTCCGGCAGCCACGCGTACATGCCGCTTCCGGAATCCGCGTTCAAGGATCCGAAGAAGTTCGGTGAGAACCCGGTTGGCAACGGCCCGTACAAGTTTGTTTCCTGGAGCCATAACCGCAGCATCAAGATGGTCAAGAACCCTGACTACAAGGGCAATCGCGTGGCCAAGAACGATGGCCTTGACTTCATGATTTACACATCTCCGGACTCCGCCTACGCTGATTTGCGCGGCGGCAACCTGGACTTCACTCACGCCATCCCATCCACCGCACTGAAGACCTTCCAGTCCGATAAGTCAATCAAGGCTTACAATCAGCCCGGTGGCAACACCCTCACCTTCACCATTCCTGAATGGCTGGAACACTTCGGCCAGGACGAGGAAGGCAACCTGCGTCGTCAGGCCATTTCCATGTCCATCGATCGCAAAACCATCGCCGAGAAGATTTTCAACAACACGTCCACGCCGGCCGTTGACTTCATTGCAGCGCCAATCAGCGCCTACTCCAAGAACCTTAAGGGCAATGAAGTACTGAAGTACAACCCGAAGAAGGCTAAGGAACTGTGGGCCAAGGCCAACGCCATCTCCCCGTGGAGCGGTGAGTTCGGCATTGCATACAATGCTGATGGCACTGCGAAGAACTGGGTTGAGGCAATCTGCAACTACATCAAGAACACGCTGGATATCGATGCCAAGAGTATCCCGATGTCCACTTCCGACGAATTCCTGTCCAATGTGGATTCAGGCAAGATGACCTCCGCATACCGTAGCGGTTGGGGCCCTGATTATCCATCCGCGGACAACTATCTGGTACAGCTGTACGATTCCAGTTCGGCCGACGGCAAGGGCGGCAACAGCGGCAACTACAAGAACCCCGAGTTCGATGCCATGATGGACAAGGCTCTTTCCGCCCCGTCCACCGAGGAAGCCGACAAGTATTATCAGCAAGGTGAGGAGATTCTGCTGCAGGACCTTCCGGCTATCCCGTTGTGGAACCAGAATGCCACCGCAGCCAGCACCTCCGCAGTCTCCGGCGTCGCATTCGACTACGGCGGCGGCCCAGTGTTCACCGCACTGACCAAGAAGCAGTAAGCAGTAAGTAATAAACAGACAGCGCTAGCCCCCCGCTGGCGGGGGCTGTCGGCAAAGCCGACTGGGGGTGGTCTCAAACAGCAGACCACCCCTAATTTTGTTATATGAGCGAGCTCCCGTAAGCGGGAGCAATCGAGAACATACAGGAGCACATTAACTATGGAATTCACCGTATCCGGCACTACCGTGCGATTCGATGAACGAACAATGCAGTTCGCTTTTACGCGCGACGGTGCCGAATGGAATACCTGCGCTGATTTCAAGCCGACCCTGCAATGCGCGCAAGGCACCTTCGCGTTCGCCGATGCCACTTCCATCACCCACGAACAACGCGAAACCGGCACGGGAACCGGCATTCGCAGCATCTTCACCGGCTTTGGGCACAGCGCATACTCCTTTGAAACCTATGTATGGGTGGAGCGCGCCTCCGGCGATGTGCTCTTCGAATGGATTCCGCTCAATGAGCAAGGCCTGAACATCACCAATGTGACGTGGCCCGCAGCCATGGACTTCGATTGCGCCGACGACCATGACACGACACTCATCACCCATGAGCAAGGTGTGATGATCCCCAACACATGGCCTACCGCCGTGAGCACCAAAGATATCGCCTTCGACGGCCGCTTCGAAACGGCTGGCGGTTACATGCCGTGGTTCGCGCAGCTCCGCGCAGACGGACACGGGTATATCGCCATCTGCGAAACTCCATGGAACGCCGGTTACGGCATCGACCATCCCAGCGATGGCCCGTACACCCATATCAATACTTGGTTTGAGCCAAGCCTCGGCACAATGAATTATCGCCGCGTGGTACGCTACCAGTTCCTCGACCACGCCGATCACACGGCGGTGTGCAAGGCCTATCGTTCGTACGTCAACGAACGAGGTCGCCTGCGTACGCTCGCCGAAAAGGCGGCGCGCAATCCCTCCGTGCGTGACCTGATTGGTCGTTCATGGGTGCACATCGGCATCAAAACCAAAGTACAGCCCGACTCGTACTACTACGATAAGGACCACCCCGAGAAAAACGAGTCACTGGTCACCTTCGCACAGCGCGAAAAGCAAATGCGAACATTGCACAGCATGGGTGCAGGCCGACTGTACATGCACTTGGATGGTTGGGCACAGCCCGGATACGACAACGCACACCCCGACTATCTGCCGGCTTGTCAGGAGGCAGGCGGCTGGGAAGGCATGAAGTCGCTGGTCGACGCCTGCCATGAGCAAGGCGATATTTTCGGCACGCATGACCAGTACCGCGATTACTACTTCACCGCGCAAACCTTTGATGCCAACAATGCGATTCGGCTGGCAGACGGTACGATGCCCGAACACGCACGCTGGGCGGGCGGCCGCCAGACCTACCTGTGCGCCGAGCTCGCACCGGACTACGTGCGCCGCAATTTCGCCGAAATCGCCGCACACGGCATCAAACTCGACTGTGCATACTTGGATGTCTTCACCTGCAACGAAGGCGACGAATGCTCGAACCCCGAACACCGCATGACCCGCCGCGAATGCTTTGACCGCCGCGCCGAATGCTTCGAATATCTGCTCTCGCACGGCATCCTCTCCTCGTCCGAAGAGGTATCGGACTGGGCAGTGCCAAGCCTGATATTCTGCCATTACGCGCCATACGACTTCCAGATGCGCTCACCCAACGAGCCGCGCCAAGGTGTGCCGGTGCCGCTGTATAACCTCGTCTACCATGATTGCGTTATCGAGCCGTGGATGATGGAGCGTGTGGTGGACGGCGACGATTACATGCTGTACGCCTTGCTCAACGGCGGAGCTCCATACCTGATTCGCGATGCCGCATACATCGGCGTTGACGGCGACATGGACGACGAACAGCGCGCTCGCACGGAAAACGACATCGAACGCTGCCATACGGTCGCTGCATTCCATGAGCGGGTCGGCATGCAGGAACTGGTTCGTCACGAGTTCGTGGATGATGATCCGCTGGTGCAGCGTTCGGTATTCGCGGACGGCACTGCGGTCACTTGCGACTTCCATACGCAAACCTATCGCATCACCGACTGCCCGCATCACTGACTGAAAATACAATGACACACAGTGGGTTCCGATGGACTGGTGGCAAATTGCCGCCGACAAGCGAGTAATATAGCCAACAGTGTCACCGTCGAAACAGGAGTAGTGAAATGCCGAATCGTGCAGAACGCCGTGCCCAAGCCAAAGCAGGCCGCAGGGGAGTGCCGTCGCAGTATGACCAGACCCGTGGCCGCGGTCGCTCGGGAATGATTGACGAATACCAGCTGCAGCAGAAGTCCCAGCGTCTGCAGGACGGCACCGACGGCACCGAATGGAAGCCCAGCGGCGGTACGATTGCGGACACCGAAACCCTGCTGACCACTAACCCGAACTACACGAATCCGAAGATGTTCAAGGCACCGCATTCGCTGCGTCAGTGGTTCCGCGTGGGCAGCTGGACGCTGATCGCCATCGCGATTATCGCGTTCTTCGTGGTTATGTGGCTGCCAAGCCATCCGATGTGGCTGATCATCACCGTTTCCGCGGTGTTCATTGTGGGTGTGCTGAGCCTGTTCTTTACGGCTGGCGATTCCAAGCACAATCCGAATCTGGACCAGAACGGCACGGCCGTTTGATCTTTTGCCCGGTAAATCCGGCTTGAAAAGCAAAACGCACGACGGAAGTTGTGCGTTTTCTTGTATGCGGTGCCCTAAAGTAAGAAGTGCTTGAGTTTCTTTCTGACGCACGAAGGAGAGGCAGTCCGATGAAAGTTGATATTCTAACCCGCGAATACCCGCCGCATGTCTATGGTGGGGCCGGTGTACACGCCGAGGAACTGTCCAAGGTGCTTGCCGAGCGCATCGACGTAACCGTTCGTGCGTTTGATGGCAAGCGCACCGAGGCGGACATTCCTGCTATCCCGAATGCTGCCGATGCTAAGGGCAGCTTGAAGGTCGTCGGCTATGACACGCCTTCTGAGCTGGCTGATGCCAACCCCGCATTGAAGACCTTCGGCGTTGATTTGCAGATCGCCAATGATGTGGACGCCGACATCATCCACGCGCACACCTGGTATGCCTGCCTGGCCGGCTACCTGGCCAAGATGCTGCACGGTACGCCGCTGGTCATCACCGCCCACTCCCTGGAGCCGTTCCGCCCATGGAAGCGTGAGCAGCTCGGCGGCGGCTACAACCTGAGCTCCTGGGCCGAGAAGGACGCCTACGAGCACGCCGACCGCGTGATCGCCGTTTCCGGTGGCATGCGCAAGGATATTCTGACCGCCTATCCGAATCTTGATCCAGACAAGGTGGTTGTGGTTTACAACGGCATCACCATGTCTGACTTTGCTACTCCGGCGCCGGACGATCCGGGCTGGAAGGTGTTTGAGCGTTACAACATCGACCGTTCCAAGCCGACCCTGCTGTTCGTGGGCCGCATCACCCGTCAGAAGGGTTTGCCGTACCTGCTCAAGGCCCTGCACCTGATTTCCAAGGATATTCAGGTGGTGCTGTGCGCCGGTGCGCCCGACACCCCGGAGATTGCCGAGGAAGTCAAGAACGCGTTCGCCAAGCTGGACGAGGAGCGTGGCAACATCGTGTGGATCGAGGAAATGCTGCCGAAGCCTGAGCTGAACGCTCTGGAGCACGGCTGCGACGCCTTCATCTGCCCGAGCATCTACGAGCCGCTGGGCATCGTGAACCTTGAGGCCATGGCCTGCGGTCTGCCGGTCGTCGCCTCCGCCACCGGTGGCATTCCGGAAGTTGTGGTCGACGGCGAGACCGGCTATCTGGTGCCGATCGACCAGCTGCACGACGGCACCGGCACCCCCACCGATCCGGACAAGTTCGTGCACGACATGGCCGCCGCCATCGACAAGATCATGGCCGATCCGGAGCTCGCCAAGAAGATGGGCCAGGCCGGCTACGAACGCGCCCGCGACGTGTTCAGTTGGGAGTCCATCGGCGACAAGACCGTGGAGGTCTACCAGTCGGTGCTCGACGAGCAGAAGAAGTAAAAGCGAGACAGCGCAGGCTCGCGCAGCGTGACGGAGGGAGAGACCGTGCAATAAGCGGTGCTCTCCCTCCGTTTTGTACCACTGAGGAGAATCATGTCCCAAACCGTCCTCCAACTTGACAACGTCGAATTCCGCCGCAACCGCCGCGTCATCATCACCGACGTGAACCTCACCATCCATGCGGGGGAGCGTTGGGTGCTGTTCGGACCGAACGGCATCGGCAAATCCACCGCAGTCGGCATGCTGGCCACCCGCACCTTCCCCTCGGAAGGCCGCGTGTTCATTCTCGGCCACCAGCTCGGCAAATACGACGTGTTCAAGCTGCGCACCCGCATCGGTCTCGCATCGGCCGACCTGGGTCGCCAGTTCCCCGAGTTCGAGGACCCGCTGGATGCCGTGGTCACCGGCCTGTCCGCCGTGACCGGACGTTGGCGCGATACTTACACGGACGAAGAATACGCCCGCGCACGCCAGCTGCTGCGTGATTTCCGCGTCTCCTATCTGGAAGGCAAGGAGATGTGGCGACTGTCCGAAGGCGAACGCACCCGTGTGCTGATCGCCCGTGCGCTGATGGGCGATCCTGAGCTTTTGATTATGGACGAGCCGACCACCGGCCTTGACCTGGGCGGCCGCGAGCAGGTGATGCGCACGTTGAGCCGAATCGGCGAGGAAAGCTCTGAACGTGCCGTGGTGCTGGTCACCCACCGTCTGGAAGAGATTCCGGCAGGCTTCGATCACATCGCCATTATGGGCCGCAAGCCGATTCCCGCCGAAGATGCCACCGAAGCGGGCGTCGACTCAATGGGCAATCCCGGTGCTGGCACCATCGTCTATACCGGTTCGCTGGAAGACGGTCTAACCGACGAGCGTCTCTCCGACCTGTTCGGCATGCCCATCGAAGTCCAGCACACTCACGGCCGCTGGGCCGCCTACGCCGTGTGATGCCGTTTTGGTCTCCGCCAGCGGAAGCCGTCGGCCAAGCCGACTGGGGGAGGTGTCAGCAGTACTTTTCCTTTTTCGGCAGGTTTTATTTTTCTCTTCGCCCCCTCTGGAGGGGGCTGTCAGCGTAAGCTGACTTGGGGAGGTTCGACATATGACGGAAAGCGACATGACTGGTAGCAAACTCGTATTCATTGATATCGACGGCACGCTGGCTGATGAGAATCATATTGTGCCGGAGTCGGCAAAAACGGCGTGTGCGCGGGCCCAAGCCAACGGTCACAAGCTCTTCATCTGCACCGGTCGATCCGTGCCGAAAATCGAACGCAACATTCTGGATCTTGGATTCGACGGTGTAGTTTCCGTAGCCGGCGCACAGGCGAATATCGGCGATAAGCTGCTGTTCCAGCACCTCGTATCGCCCGAAGCCATCGATGCGGTGATGGCCTATTTTGCCGAACACCATATCGAGAGCTACCAGTGGCAGGGTGCGGACGGCATGTACATTTCCGAAGGTTATCGCCGCCATCTGGAGTCCAAGGGCAAGACGTGGAATCGTGGTGAGTTTGCGCGGTTCTGGCATCTGCTGGACGAGGTAGAGGTTCCGGCTGGATCTACGCTGGGGCACACGATTCATGTGAGTAAGGGATCGTATTTCACCGGGCCCGAGCCGGATACTTCCTTCGAGGACACTCAGCATGATCTTGCCCCCTGGTTCGAACTCGTGCACGGCTCATACGACAAGATCTCGCCGAATAACGGCGAACTGCTCATCAACGGCATCGACAAAGGCACCGCCGTGCGCGACGTGGCTTCCTTGCTTGGCTATGCCATCGCCGACACCATCGCCATCGGCGACTCCGACAACGACACCGCCATGCTCAAAGCCGCCGGCACGTCCGTGGCCATGGGCAACGCCATCCACGGCATCCAGGCCTTCTGCGACATCATTACCACCGACATCCGCGACAACGGTCTAGCCAACGCCTTCAAGACATTGGGGCTGGCGTGACGAGTGCGAAGTCCTTACCAGTTGCGATTGCGCATTTTACGGTGGCGGAGGAGCCGGAACGGAATCTGGAGATCATCGACGGATTCGCGCGTGATGCGGCGGCGGGCGGCGCGAAGTTGCTGGCATTGCCGGAAGGTTTGATTGCGCGGCGCGGCGATGACGATTCATATGCTGCCGCGCACGCGCAACCACTGGACGGGCCGTTTGTAGACGGCTTGCGGCGTATCAGCGCGCAGCGGCATATTGTGCTGATGGGTACCGTGCATGTTGCGCCGGAGCAAGTAACAGAACGGGATGCAGATTCCCGAGTTTCCAACACGTTCCTTGTGATTCGCGATGGTGAAATTATCGCTGAATATCGCAAGCTGCATCTTTACGATGCGTTCGCGGCCCGCGAATCCGACGTGGTTCTCCCAGGAGATGCGTTGCCGCCTATCGTCGATATTGACGGTTGGAAAATCGGCGTCATGACCTGTTATGACGTTCGTTTCCCGGAAACCGCTCGCTCACTGGCCGTGCGCGGGGCAGATGCGATTGTTGTAAGCGCCGCTTGGGTGCGCGGCCCGTTGAAAGAGCAGCATTGGAAGCTGCTGACTGCGGCTCGCGCATTGGAAAACACTTGCTATGTGTTGGCTTGCAGTGAGGTGAGTTCGCGGAACATCGGATGCTGTCGCATCATCGACCCGATGGGAGAGGTAGTTGCCGAAGCGGGCGATGAGGGAGCCGAGCTTATTGCTACTGGGCTTAGTCGCGAATGCCTTGCTTCCGCACGCCAGATAATGCCGGTTCTGCAGAATCGCCGTTTTGCCGACCCGCAGTTGCCCGATTAGTCGAGTCTTTCAGAGCCCGCTGCCGACGCTTTGATGGCATATTACTGTCGAATATAACGTGCCGAATTATTGACGCAATCAGTGGTCATCGAAAGTCTGTGATAGATGTCGCGGGCTCGGACGCCTATCATGGGACGCATGACTGCTACTGTTCATGATTCCGCCCAAGCTCCTGTATACGCTCGTCTGCAAGAGGGGAGTGATGCTCCTGATTTCACTCTGCCGGCGATTGTGCCCGGCACTGCGGAGAACGGCTTAATCAATCTGTCTGACGTGCTCGAGGACGGACGTAGGGTTGTACTGTACTTCTATCCGGCGGCAATGACGCCCGGATGCACCACTGAGGCTTGCGATTTCCGAGATAATCTCGCACGCTTGGAGTCGCAGAATGTTGCGGTGCTCGGTGTCTCCAAGGATTCACTCGAGAAACTGCGCAAGTTCGCCGAGCACGACCATCTCACATTCCCGCTGCTGTCTGATCCCGACCTGACCGTGCACAAGCTGTACGGCGCATATGGCGAAAAGAAGCTCTACGGCAAGATACACGTAGGCGTGATCCGTTCGACGCTCGTCATCAATCCCGACGGCTCCGTGGTTATCGCTCGTTACAACGTACGTGCCAAAGGCCATGTCGATTCGCTATTAAAGGCACTGGAAAAGTTGGAGAAGCTGGAGAAGTAGTGCGTTCTCGTTGTTCGGACACAGTGGTTCGTGCGGTATGCGCCGTATGAACCACTGCCGTATGAACCACCGGTTGACTTCTCGGACTCACCGGCAAATAGTGAGACCGTGGGCGCGCAGTACGTCTATGGCTGGCATGTAATCGAGCGATGTTGCGGTGGGATTGAGCATCAGTTCGCGGATGGCGGCGGATGCTGAGGACTCGCTTGTCTTCGAGGATTCTGCGGCCGGGAACAGAGCGTCGGCGATTAGGGAGATGATACGGGAACGTGCATCGCCGGCATTGGCATTGTTGCTGCTGTTGCCGGCGTCGGCAGTGGCGGATTTGCCAATAATTGTGGAGCTGTTTCGTAGAATCGTATTCAACGCTGCGGCAAGCGGCTCGGGATTGTTCTTTGTCGCTTCGACAATGTCATCGAGCTGATCGAATAAGGCGAACAGCCATGCACGGCGTTGCCCCTCATCGTTGCCAGCCGCAAGCCTTTCATTGGTGACGCGCACGAGTTCATCAATCGGTACTGCTGGCGTCTTTGCCGGATCGCGATGCTCGCGGTTGTCTTCGATATCTCCCATCAGATGCTGGATTTTGCACTCGTCCTGCAATACGGTGGTCTCGGCAAATGCGGTGGCGATGGCGTCCGCATCGATGAACTTGCCACCCTCGGACTGGAAGCGCACGCGCTTAGGCTCGCTGTAATAATGCGACATGCCGAATGTGATGTACTGCGGCATCTCGTCCTGCAATTGCTTGACCGCATCCGCCACTTTGCGCATGTCCGCAAGCTGCTGATGCACCACAATAAAGGCAAGCACTGCTTTGGCGTCGGCGAGAGTGAGCGGCTGACCGATGCTGGCTCCATGATGGTGCTCATGATGCGCGAACATGTTCTTCAGCGAATCAAACAATCCCATAATGTCCTCCTTCGAACTGGGCGAATTAGCTGCATCTGCCATTCACACTAGTCCGGAATGTATGAGAATCATCGTGGAACGCCGAGAGCGAATTATTGACGCTGCACGCAGCAACGTGAGAACTGAACCGACACCAAGAACACGGGGCATACCTGCAGCATGTCGAGCAATGCGATGGCATTATTTGTTAAGAGCTCGAAAATATCGCACAGGACGTAGAAGTGCTTGTCCGAATCATGTATGGCAAGAAGGCTCTACAGTTTGCTTGTGAACGACTCCACTGGCTAACTGGTAGAGAAGTAGCGGTTTGGTATACGCAAACAGTGCGATCGGCGATGAAGATGACTGTGAGGTTGTCATGTGTATTCCTCAGAACGATGAGCAAGAGCCATGGACTTGGTGCGTAATAGCAAATGTCGTAGATGAGCATGAGGTTGGTGTTGACCATCATATTGGGCATGGAACGAAGATATTCAGTCCTGGAACAAAAGTGTATGTGTCGACTGAATGGAGGACGAGCCTAAAGGATGACGGTGGAACATTGTTTGTGATTGGGAAAGCGCGTAAGCAATGGCGAATGGTAGGTATGTTCATTCCACGTAATCGATTGACGAACTTTCGAGTTGGACGAGTATTCGATCCACGTGTACTGCGGCGTATGGCTAAGGATTGCAGGCAATCAGTGCCAGATCCGTCTGAATGGGGTTGGCGCTGGTGGGGCAATGATGAGGATGCCCACCAAACAGTCATTAAGAGGGTTGAATACTTCAGTCAAGATGGATTTTCGTTGCCAGAAGCTGGGGCTGAAGATGATTAGAATCAGGTGAGTAACACGATGCTGAAGAATTCTGATGCGTCTAGTCTTTCTTCTTGAGGGACCTTCCACCGCCAACACCGCGACCAGGACGGCTTGCATTCCAATCATCTATTGTTCAGGTAGCTAACCTTTAGTAGTGCCATATATACGTCAGGTTCCGGCAGCTTATATACTGATGCGTTCTTGACGCCGAGGCGCTCGCTAACTTCTTTGGTGCTGAGAAACCTAAGTGCCATTTGAGTTCCTCTCATCTTCGTGGAGATTTCAGTACGTCGGTATATTGAGCATACCTGCATATTAGCGAGGCAAATCCTCTAGTGAATTGAGATCTTGACTCACTGATAGGCGGTTAGTGAAGCGATTCTGCGGTTAAGCCGAGCTTTTGCTTCGCTGAGCAGTCTCAGTGAGACAAATCCTCGGGCGGACCGAGGCATTGCTCTACTAAAAGGCCACTTAGCGAGGTTTTTCCTCTACTAACTCTCTGAGTTGCTTCGCTGACGACGATTCAGCGGGGTATTCCCTTGACCTATCCGTGTTTTCGCTCTGCAAAGTAGTTCTGAGCGGCGGATCGATACTCACACAGATGTGTACGGTGCGCTGTCAGCGTCTTTGTAGTTTCGCCGGTCAGTTGCTTGGTAATCCAGGATAAGTCAGTCATGGTTCCTTACTTCCGTGTGAGGCGGTACACTTGGGTACTGCCTCTATTGAGTGCATTGATAAAGGTCAGCCCCGCAAGCGCTACCAACATTTGCGGGGCATTTAAGTTTTGATACAACCGAGAGGAAACCGGGGCTGAAACCCCGGCGCGATAGCGTGTTATCCGACGTTCAGCGTCAGCACTTCCACGCCATCAATCAGGACAATCACCCTAGGGTAATCGTCTATGATTAGCAGAGTATGGTATTCGCCGCAGCAATCGCAGCGCCATACGGTGCCGAGACCATATATCATGGTTAATATCCTCTCGGTTGTAGGATGACCCGCACGTTTGTGTGGGCCAAGTTCCGCAAGGGACGCGAAAGCCGCAAGCGTTACAGCACTTGCGGCTTTCGTTTTTTTCATGTTCCGAGCGGAACAACCGAGGGGCCAAACGGCCCAGTGCCTAGACTATGGGGTAAACCCAGTGAGTTTAGGCTTGACTGTGATTCTTGTTAGCCGCTCACAGTCAGGCGACGGCGGGCCCATTGTCCCGCACATTACATTTGAGTAGAGCGCACACCTAGCTTTCACTAGTGTTTTCTTTCGGCTTCTCAGCCTCCAACAGTCTGCGAGGATTACTGACCTTGAGTGCGTCGCAAAGTTGATTTTACTGCGTCCGAAGGGCTTGATGAACTCAATAAACTGCGCATAGACAAAGCGGCTTTTGCTGAACTTAAAACCATGGGAAACATAGCTTCGTCTTTGCTGGAAGGTGGTGTGACCGGTGCGGCCAGCGGTGCATTGGCTGCGTTTGGTGCATATAGTGCCGCGTCGGCACTTGCCACGGCTTCCACAGGAACTGCGATCAGTGCATTAAGTGGTGTGGCTGCTTCCAACGCCACGTTGGCGTTCTTCGGGGGAGGGTCTTTGGCTGCAGGTGGCTTGGGCATGGCCGGTGGCGCCGCTGTACTTGGAGGTTTAGTTGCAGGTCCTGCATTGCTGGTCATGGGCGTTATCATCGGTGCCAAGGGTGGCAAAAACCTTGAGGAAGCGAAGACCCAGTCTGCTGAGGCAAGCAAGTATTGTGAGCAGATGATGGCCGGTGCGGACCAGTGCGTTGCCATTCGTCGGCGTAGTTATATGTTCCACGCTTTGCTTGCCCGTCTTGATGCTAAATTCCTGCCTTCAATTCTTGAAATGGAAAATATCATAAAGACCGAGGGAACGGATTATTCGCAATTCCGTCAGGAAAGTAAGAAGACTATTGCCGCAGCTGCGTCCACTGCAGCATCAATCAAGGCCGTGCTAGATACTCCTCTGCTGGCCGAGGATGGGTCACTTACTTTGGAGTCGGAGAAGCTGATGAAGAACAGTGGCATTTGATGGGATGAGGATTCCGGAGCTGGACTGATGGTTCTGTGTCTTCTTCCGTCATTTTTCATGGCTTCATATAGATACGGCGCATGACGAATTCGACCAGGCGATCTGGGAGAAAGCGCTTGAGTTGCATCAGGGCCTTGTAGCTGCTGCCGACGGCGATGCGCACCGGGGGATTGCGTTTGCCGAGCGTCGCGACGATGACTCGGGCCACGCTTTCCGGACCGTCGCCGGTCTGCTCGTCATGAGCCATTTGCCCGACCGAACGTTGGCATTCGTCGTAGTACGGTGAATTGGCTGGTTCGGCGAGGATACGCGAGCCGGTGAATCCAGTGGATAGGTCACCCGGTTCGACGATTGTGGCGGTGATGCCATGACGGCGCCCCTCCAACCGCAGCGCCTCCACATACATTTCCAGCGCCGCCTTTGTGGAAGAGTAGTGCGATTGGAACGGCAAACCCAGCCGTCCTCCAATCGAGCCGACAACGATGACTCGTCCCCGCTTACGGTTGCGTGCCGCGGTACGGCGCAGCAACGGCAGTGCGATTTCGTTGACCTGCAACACGCCAAAATAATTCACATCGAACTGCTTGCGAGCGAGCGTCATTGGTGTGCATTCCGCAGAGCCGGCGATGCCGAATCCCGCGCAATGGACGATAGCGTCCAATCGGGGGAGAGCGCCGAGAATGCGCGTGATGCCAGCCGGCTTGGTGACGTCCATTTCGTAGGTAAACAGTTCGCTGTGGCCAAGACGCTGAGTCTCAGGGATATTCTCGTCCGCACCGAGTCCCACTGCAATCACACGCCAACCCCGCACAGCGAGCATCCGTGCAGTCGCCTTGCCGATACCGCTCGTGCCGCCGGTGACCAATGCCACCGGCCGTCCATCATCTTTGATTGGTTCCATGTGTACTATTATCGCGCGATTATTGTGCGGTGAGGATACCGAAATTGCGGTGTGACAATAACAGTAGATTCTTGAAATGTTAGAATCCTTAGTGCAAGCGAAAACCGTGCACGAAGCTAATGCGGTACTTCCTCTCAAGATGAAGCGCATATTTGCTATGTCGTTTGGTCCTGACTATTGTAGGAAATGGACTTTGAGCTTACGCGTGGTTTGGGTCCGAGGTCGGTGACACCCCCGCTGATCCGTTGGGTTCCGCTGAAAGAGTTGGAGCTGATGACGGTGACTGTGGGGGTGTGCTGTTTTTCAGGTAATCGACACCGTACTTGAGGAAATCGTAGATTCTTATGTCCTTGCGCAGGTCGTAATCGAGTTGTTCTCCTGACTCGATTCTGACTTTGGCCACGGTCTTCAGGAGTCTTTCAAGCTCATTGAGATCGATTTCAGATTGGTACAGCAGAACAAGGCGTTTGTAAGCATCATTGGGGAATGCGCTGATGAGACCAGTGACACTTTTGTCCTGTAGTTTTGCTCGTCCGGTCTCACGAATCCTCCGATCTGTCTTGTTGAGATACGCTTCCATCGTAGTTTTATCAGCAATTTCCTTTTGCGTTCGCTGCCCGAGAGGCCCGTCGTAACGACGCAAGTAATAGTACATGGGAGCACCGCCCTGCTTTAACATCGCATCCAAGTATTCTCCAATAACCAATTCCGGCGAGAATTGCTTGTTTTTGAAGAGTGCATCTTCATGGAGTTCCGACAATGTTACTTTGCGGCCGTAGTCCACCACCCCAACACCAACAATCACATTTTTGTTGGGCGGAAGTTCGTCCATATGCGAGAGTTCTACGGCAACTACACTCTCTGCGCCGGTTCCGGTATAAGAAGCCTTGTACAACTGCCTCAGAATTTGGTTCAGCACTTTCGGCGCATAGCGCTGATTTGTTTTGGCTATGGCTTCATAAATCGGAGCAAAGTCCGGCGTGCTGATGGCAGTCATCTCCACAGTCTGGCCATTGTCTACTTCGTAGCTTGCGCTCTTTATAGCGCGGGAGTCTGAATACTGTACGAAGATGAAACGCTTGGCTATTTCTCGTGCCCGAGTTTCTCCAGCACAAGAAGCAATTGAAGAAATAATCTCCCGTATATCCTGGTCATTCAACGAATATCCCAGGAAAATAATCGGATATTCGCCAAATATAGTGAGAATTTTTGAAGTCAGGTAATCCTGATGCTCTCGCAGCCGCTGGTAGTCTCGTTCATTGATGACCATGGAACTTGGATCAGTTGCCGACCCGTGAATCTTGTAAATTTCGCCAATTCCCATCAGCGGGGAAAACAACAAATCCTCTTGCCGGATATATACGTCATATTTTGGGAATACCGATTCCATAAGACCGTCATAGTTGGTGGTGATTACGCCGGCGACATGACGGGTCGCTTTACGTAATATATCCAACTCCTCGGTCATCAATGTTGGTTGGAACGAAGACAGATGGTCGGCGATATAGATCTTCATTGGTGAGATTCCTGATTCGAACTCCGCACGATGCGTCTCAACCCAATCCGCGAATTTGGGTTGATTGATAGCATCAAGAAAATCTCTTTCCATTAATGAGGCGATATGGGGATAGACCGTGTTCTTCTTGCCGTCGCCTTCCGATTCAGCCGTTAGCTTGTATTGGAAATATGGCTTCATCGGACTCCCGGCATTCTCACATACCCATTTGAGCAAGCCATCCCAGTCTTCAGCTCCCATATAGCGGCGCGACATGCCTGATCCCACGAACAGGAAAGGTACACGGTTGGCCTCGGCCAATAGATGCAGTATTGTTTCTCGCACCTGTGCGTTGAAATCTGTATCTGCCATGGATATCCCCTCTCCATTGTCGGTGTATGTAGGTTCAACACTCTACCGTATGAATGGGATGCTCAGCGTGACCTCGCGAACGGTTACCAATTATGAAGAAGCTGGAGCGCCGGTGTCGCAGACAGCGGCGCTGGCTGATGCGTTGCAGATTATGCCGTCGTTTTATGCTCAATAGTGTGCCATATGTGACGGTAGATTTCGGCAAGACCGCAGAACGTGTCCGTTTTGATATCGCACATGGAATGGGCATCTGATGATGCGTGAAATGGTATCCGAGGATGTAGCTGCCGCAGTAACGCGCGATACCGAAGGTGAAGCTCATTCGTTCGCCGCGAATCTTTTGATGCCGAAGCGCCGTGTTCTGGGCATGGTGCCGACTCACGCTTCAGTGTCGCAGATTTTGGCTGCGAAACATTATTTCAAGGTTTCCGCAATGGCTATGGCTCGCCGGGCCTATGAGCTGGGCCGATTGTCTGAATGGGAATATCGGCAGGTTTGCTCAGAACTGACGGTTCAAGGATACAAGAGTGGCGAGCCACGTGATCTGCGCCCAGAACAGTCGAAGGTATTCCGATTCGTGGCTGATACCAATAGGCAGAAGGGCATATCGGTTTCTACGGTGAGTGAGGAGACCGGGCTTGTGCCCAAAGAATTGCATGGATTGTCGTTTGGAAATATTTGGGCGGTTACGGGTGGGAGTAGCCTGAGTCAGAGAGCCATCTTGGGTCGAAATGAATCTGTTTGAGCTGACATCGCAATCTGGGTTGTGCAATGACTGAGTAACCCCTTGCACTTTTGAAAGACCGCTTCGTCAGCTTCCACGAGCTTCGTTAGTTGCATTTTTGCTGCAATAACGCCAATTCTATCATCTTCGTGAGATTCGTCAATTGCCGCTGATTTCGCCGTTCTCAGAGGTCATCGTGTCTGAATCGTGTCTGAGTCACAGACACGATGACAATCATTTCTCCAACGATGAGATGGCTGGATGACTGAGGAACACCAAAGACGGCAACTCAGTCTTCGTCGCGCGGCGTCATGCGACCGCGAGCATCATTCCTCATCCTGCAATTCTCAATGGATAGCAGCATTCATTATTGTCTGATACAGCTACATAAATAAGGATCATTGCCAGTTCTAGAATCTTCGTCAAACGGCCATTTGTTAGAACTGATTAAAACGGAGTTTGCCCGTAGATTCGAGAATGAGGACACGGCTACTTGCGGTCTCGGCGAGGTAGCCAATATATGGAATAAAACTGTCAAGCCTACGAATATCCCGGGAACGCTCTGGGAGCACTACAGCATTCCGGCGTTTGATGCCGAACAGTATCCTTCCTATGAATTGGGTGACACTATTAAAAGCAATAAGTATGAAGTCGTTTCAAATTCAATACTTGTGTCAAAGCTCAATCCGTCTACTAGGCGGCTCTGGATACCGCAGTTAATAGATGAGAAGAGCGCAATTTGTTCTACGGAATTTATGGAATACGTGCCAAACAATCCGAAAGAATACAGCTTCTATTGTTCCGCGCTTTTGCAAGATAGGTTCTTTAGTTATCTTGCTGGTCATGTCACAGGGTCTACTGGCTCTCGCCAGAGAGTCCACCCTAGCGACACTCTTGCATATGAAGTTCCCAATCCAGATGCTTCGGAGATTCTGAATTACTGCAATTATGCTGATCCCCTCATTAAGCAACTCAGAAATTCAAGTATCGAAAGGCAAAAGCTAACACAACTACGCGCTGTGCTGCTGCCCAAGCTCATGTCAGGTGAAATTGACGCATCAAAGGTCGAACTGCCTACGCCGCCAACACAAACTGCTCCGACAAATGGCCGTTTGTGGTTGGTGAGAGTGTTGTTTTCGTGTTGTTCCGCATTATGTATATGGACATCCCGCACGAGCGTTGAAGCGAAAGGCAGCACAATGGTAGGCAACCATACCGTGGAATCGATATTGAAAGCTATGCAGAATACGTTGAACGCACACCAGCTTAAGCGACTCAAAGGCGTGTTATCAGCTAATCTCGCCGTAGAAACGAATACTGTTGAGGACAATGAAAACAAGAACTTACTCAATTCCTTCCTCACGGCGAAAGAGCTTGAAGGATGCAGTGAACGCACATTGAAATACTATGAATCAACGCTTGCTCACTATATACGGGAAACCAGTGCTCCGCTCACCCAAGTGGATACTGAGCAGCTTCGCGCATATCTCACCGATTATCAAGATACGCACGTCGTGGGCAAGGTAACAATTGATAACATCCGTCGTATACTTGCCACGTTCTTTTCATGGTTGGAGGATGAGGACTACATCGTTAAGAGTCCTGCTCGCAAGATTCGCCGTGTAAAAGCACCTGTCAGAGTCAAGGAAATCATTTCGGACGAGGATATGGAGCGCCTGCGTGATGGTTGTGAGACAATAAGAGATCTTGCAATGATTGATTTGCTCTCATCTACCGGTATGCGTGTAGGAGAACTGGTGAAGCTCAACAGGACTAGTATCAATATGGGGGAACGCGAATGCATCGTGCAGGGAAAGGGAAACAAGGAACGAAAAGCGTATTTTGATGCTCGCGCTAAACTTCACCTCGAAGAGTACTTGCGGGAGCGCAACGACGACAATCCAGCTTTATTCGTCGGCCTTTGCGGCAACCATGCACGAATCTCCATCTGTTCTGTGGAAAATCGTTTGCGTTCGCTTGGCAAAAAGCTGCAATTGCCTCGCGTCCACCCGCACAAGTTCCGTCGTACTATGGCCACCAATGCCATTAATCGTGGTATGCCAGTTGAGCAGGTTCAAAAGCTTCTTGGGCACGTTAAGATAGAGACCACTATGGAATACGCTTTGGTCAGCCAAAGTAACGTAAAAGCATCGCATAGGAGGTATCTGGGATGACTTTCCTAGGTGATTTATGCTTCAAGATCGGTAGCGGGGCCACTCCCAAGGGAGGAAAGGACTCATACCGAGGTGGTGGTTATGCACTAATACGCAGCCAAAATGTGCAGGACTGGGAATTCACCAAAAGCGGATTAGCCTACATTAATGATGAGCAAGCTTCAAAACTTGATGCGGTGCAAGTTGAGTCTGGTGATGTTCTACTCAACATTACGGGGGATTCTGTCACGCGTGCTTGCATAGTGCCGGCTGATATACGTAAAGCTCGTGTTAACCAGCATGTCTGCATTGTCAGACCCGATGGAGAACGGTTGGACAATGTGTATTTGCTGATGTTCTTGGAAAGTATAAAGAGGCGGCTTCTACAGATTGCTTCCTCGGGGGCAACAAGAAACGCCCTTACGAAAGCGTCCATAGAGGCGCTCGATCTCCGTCTTCCAACTATTGAGGAGCAGCGGAGAATAGCTGCTCCTATTAGAAATATCAGCGCACAAATTGATAATCTCACTCAGATAAACGGCCATTTGTACTCGTCTGAGCTTGTTCTGGCGGCGTAGGCAATTCGACCTTGGATACGCCGATTTCGCCCGACATGAGCTTGGGGAGCAACGTACCACGAAGTTGTTCGAGGGTGGCAATTTCTCTTCTATTTGTTGAAATAAGATTCAGGACTCTGTTGGCTTCAGAAGAAAACGCCTTTACAACGTCATCAATAGCGGGAATTCTATAGGACATTATTTGTTTTTTGTCGCCGCGGGGCATCTTGGTTCCTTTAGAGCCAGCTACCGTATATTCAAAGAAAGCATCAGAATATAAAGTGAAATAAAGAAGAGATGCCATATCGTCTGATTTGGCCCGAAATGCTAACACATCATTTGAACAGGTGCCCATACAATCCGCAAACCATATCTTCTTAAAATATGGACGGATGTTTGATATTAGAATATCTCCGGGATGATAGACCGTTACCTTTCCGGAGGTGGGAAGCTTGGAGGCTATCTGCCTGCCTCCCTTATCGGCAATGAGACTTTCTGTTGAAACATAAGTTTCAAGAACAGCGTTTTCTATAGCGGTTTTATCGTTGACGAATTCGCAAATATCATTTAGATTGCAGTTCTTCTGATTCTTGGATAGCTCCACATACTTGGCTGACGTGAGCTCCAACAAATGGCCGTTTGTGCGGGTGAGACACGTGACTTTATTATCAATCGGCTGAATAAAGCTGACTATCTTATCCTGTAGATTGCGGCTGGGAAGGCTAATCTCTATGTTTAGGAGTGATTTTTGACTTAATTTTGGCTGAGTTGATCCAGTAATATATGCAGATAAATTCATCTCATTTAAGAGATAGCAGAGATATCTAAGATTGCAGAATGGTGAACCACAAAGTACATGTGCGTGATTATTGACGCGGAATTTTCCTGTAGCCCAATTTGCTATAGGTTGTTTATTGGAACGCAAATTCTCCCCGTCCTCAGCGACAAGAAGTTTATCACCGACGAAGGTGTAGTCATCTAGATAGTCGACTACACCTTGGGCTCCATAATAGGGATATATTCCTTTTCGTGCTGCTCTCTGTTCGGCGGAGAGGGGTTCCCTTCTTGCGTCTTCAAGAGTAATAACTTCGGAAAGCCTGTACGTATTAAATTTCATATCCGATGGCCTCCAGGTTCTTCTTGATTTCGGCTTGCAGGCGGTTGGATTCCTCGAAGCATTTGGCGAGTTCGCCGGTCAGGCGCTTCATCTTCTCGTCGAATGGTTCGTCGTCCTCTTCCTGGTCGGCGATACCGACGTATCGGCCGGGCGTCAGAATGTAGTCCTGTTTGGCGATGTCCTCGATGGACACCGCGGCGGAGAACCCTTTCTCCTCTTCCAGGGTCCCGTCACGGAATGCGTCGAATGTGGACGCGATCCTCTGTATGTCTTCGTCGGTGAGCGTGCGCTGTGAACGGCTGATCATCGTGCCCATGTTGCGCGCGTCCACGAACAGCGTCTTGGAGCCTTCGGGGCGTCCTTTGCTCAGGAACCACAGGCAGACCGGGATCTGTGTGGAGAAGAACAGCTGCGTCGGCATGGCGACGATGCCTTCCACCAATCCGGCGTTGACGATGTTCTTGCGGATCTCACCCTCGTTGTTCGTCTGCGACGACAGCGAGCCGTTGGCCAGCACCAGTCCGATGCGGCCGGATTGGGAGAGATGGTGGATCATATGCTGCATCCACGCGAAGTTCGCGTTGCCTTCGGGCGGCATGCCGTACTCCCAGCGCGGATCGTCCTTGAGCTTGTCGCCGCCCCAGTCCGACATGTTGAACGGAGGGTTGGCCAGGATGTAGTCGAATCGTTCGGTGCGGTGTAGGTCGTTGAAGAACGTGTCGTCGTTCTTCGGGCCGAGGTCGGCGTCGATGCCGCGGATGGAGAGGTTCATCTTGGCCATCTTCCATGTGGTCGGGTTCGATTCCTGGCCATAGACGGAGATGTTGTTGACGTTGCCCTGATGGTTGCGTACGAACTCGGCGGACTGCACGAACATGCCGCCCGAACCGCAGGCGGGATCGTATACGCGTCCTCGGAAGGGTTCGATGACGTTGACCAGTGTTTTCACCACGCATTCCGGCGTATAGAATTCGCCGGCGTTCTTGCCTTCCTGCGCCGCGAACTGCGACAGGCAGTACTCGTAGGTGCGTCCGAGCAGGTCGTGGGTGTCGCCGTTTTCGGCCATCTTCACATTGGTGAACAGGTCGACCACTTCGCCGAGCCGTCGCTTGTCCAATTCCGGGCGTGCGAAGTTCTTCGGCAGGATGCCTTTGAGCTTCTTGTTCTCCTGTTCGATGAGCCTCATCGACTCGTCGATGACCTTGCCGACCTCAGGGGTGTGCGCGGCGGCGGCCACGACCTCCCAACGTGCCTCCTTCGGCACCCAGAAGATGTTCTCTGACATGTACTCGTCGCGATCCTCCTCGAAGCCTTCGCCTTCCTCCACGAGTTCGGCGTGCTTGGCCTCGAAGTTATCCGAAATGTACTTGAGGAAGATCAGTCCCAGCATGACGTTCTTGTATTCGGAGGCGTCGATGTTGCCGCGCAGCTTGCAGGCCGCGTCCCAGATCTGTTCCTCGAAGCCGAGGGCTTGGGTGCTTGTCTTCTTCGCCATGAATCAGTTTCCTTCTCCGTAGTCAACCCATAGTTCGCATTGCTGCATCACCGTCTCGATGGCCTCCGGCACCTCGTCCGGCGGGTACTTGTGCTTCTTCAGCAACCGTTTGATCGACCGGCGCATGCGCGCGCGAGCATCGTCTTTCTTCTGCCAGTCTATCGTGCGGTTCCTGCGTAGCGTGTCAGTCAGTTCCCTCGTGATGGCGACCAGTTCGTCGTTCGCGTAGAAGTCCTTGATGGCCTGTGGCTTGGTCAAGGCATCGTAAAAGGCGAGTTCCTCGTCGTCGAGACCGAGCGCCTTGCCTTCCTGACGCGCCTCCATGATCTCCTTGGCCATGTCAAGCAGCTGCTGGATGACCTCGGCGTTGGTGAGCATGCCGTTGAGATAGGCGTTCACCGACTGTTGAAGCATCTCGGAGAACTTGCCGGCCTTGACCACGCTCTTCTTGCGGTATGCCTTGACCTGATCGTCGATGAGCTTCCGCAATAGTTCGACCGCGAGGTTCTTCTGCTTCATCTGCGCGACTTCGGCCAGGAACGACTCGTCGAACAGTGACACCTCCACCGTGCGGTCCTCGAACAGGTCGATGACGCCCTCGTTGTGCACGCCCTGCTCGATGATGGCGGCGATCTGCTTGTTGATCTCCTTCAGGGACATGCGGGGATTGCCGGGGTTGGCGTTCAGCACTTTGAGCAGCTGCGTGCGCAGCACGTCGATGTATGCCTCTTCGATCTTCAGATCGTCGGCGACCATGCTGCGGCACAGGCCGAAGGCCTGGGCCATCTCCTTGGCGCATTTGATGAAGTCCTTGCGGTCCTTCTCCCGTTCCGGGTCAAGCAGGAAGTCCGCGCCGTCCGCGATGGCTTCGGCCATCTGCTCGGCGGAATCGGTGCGGATTTGATCCCGGTAGTCCAGTCCGTGCAGGAAGTCCCTGCATGCGCTCAGCTTGTCAAGGAAGAGCGGGTACGCGGTGTCGGCCACGTTCATGTCGCCGTAGCGTTCGCGGTCGCGTTTGGTGTAGTCATGCATCGCGCGTTTCAGGGCTCCGGCGATGCCGATGTAGTCTACGATCAGGCCGCCTTCCTTGCCTTTGTACACGCGGTTCACTCGTGCCACGGCCTGCATGAGGTTGTGGCCCTTCATGGGCTTGTACACGTACATCGTAGACAATGATGGCACATCGAAGCCGGTCAGCCACATATCCACCACGATGGCGATCTTGAACGGGCTGTCGTCGTCCTTGAACTCCTTGGCAAGCTCCGCCTTATGCGCCTTGTTGCCGATGATCTTGTGCCATTCCTCCGGATCCTGATTGGAGGAGGTCATGACCACATGCATCTTGTCCGTCCACTGCGGTCGCAGTTCGAGGAACTTCTCGTACATGCGCATGGCGATGTTCCGCGAGTAGGCGACGACCAGCGCCTTGCCCGTGAGCTCGTCCGCGCGGTTGTCCTCATAGTGCTTCACGATGTCGCGGCACAGGGAATCAATGGTCTCCGGAGCCCCGAGGATGCTGTCCATCGTCGCCAGATCATGTTTGCTACGATCAATGGCCGACTCATCGACGCCATCCGCAATGTTCTCGTACTCCTCGTCCAATTCGCGGAGCACGTTCTCATCCAGCTTGAGCGACACCACACGGCTCTCGTAGAACACAGGGCGGGTGGCGCCGTCCTCGACCGATTGCGTCATGTCGTACACGTCCACATAATCGCCGAATATCTCACGCGTGGACTTGTCCTGCGTCTCGATCGGAGTGCCGGTGAATCCAATGTAGGAGGCGTTCGGCAGCGCCTGCCTCACCTTCAGCGCGTCACCCACCGAATGCGTGCCGTCCGTATGGAGCTTTATCTCCAGCCCGTACTGGCTGCGATGCGCCTCATCGGCCATGACCACGATGTTGCGGCGTTCGGACAACGGTTCGTCGGACTCACTGAACTTCTGCATCGTGGTGAACACGATGCCGTTCGCCTGCCGATTGTTCAGTAGCTCGATGAGGTTCTCGCGGCTTGCCGCCTGCTGAGGTGTTTGGCGCAGGAAATCCGCGCATTTGGCGAACTGGCTGTATAGCTGCCCGTCCAAATCGGTGCGATCGGTAGTCACCACAATGGTCGGACTGCTGACCTGTTCGGCCAGCAAATGCGCGTAGAACACCATCGACAACGATTTGCCCGAACCTTGCGTATGCCAGAACACGCCTGCCTTGCCATCGCTGTTCATGGCATGCAGGGTGCTGTCGACCGCCTTGTGGACGCCGAAGTACTGATGGTATGCGGCGAGAATCTTCGCGGTTCCCTCTTCGGACTTGGAGAAGCAGATGAAATTGCGGAGAATGTCGAGCAACCGTTCCTTCGGGAACATGCCGTCAAGCAAGGTGGTCCACCGGATGGCGATCTTGTTGGCGATCTTCGAGTAATCGCCGTCAGCGGTCTTCCATTGCATGAAACGATCCTCGCTGGCCGTGATGGTACCGACGCGGGTATCGCTCATATCGGTCATCACGCAGAACGCGTTATACGCGAACAGGGACGGGATGACCTGCATGTAGTTGCGCAGCTGCAGGTAGGCATCCGACGCGTCGACGTTCTCCCTTGACGGGGATTTCAGCTCGAACACCACCAGTGGCATGCCGTTCACGAACACGATCACATCGGGACGCTTCTCTTCATACTCGACGTAGGTCCACTGGTTGACCACATTGAATACGTTTCGTTCCGGATGCTCGAAATCCACGATTCTTATATGATCGGTGTCGGTCTTCTCCCCGTCGAAGAATGACACTTCGACGCCGGATTGGAGGTAATCCATGAACTGGATATTACGGGTCAAAAGATCCACGCCTTCGATATCCGATATCTTCCGCAACGCTTCAGCGAGCGCGGCGGAATGCGCCTTCGGATTGATTCGGCGTAAGCAATCCTCCAGCACGCCAGGCAGCAGGATGTCACGATATGACTCATTCGTGCGCTTCACGTTCGGGCCATACAGCCATTCATAGCCCAAAGTTTGCAGATGCTGGATAACAGCTTGCTCGAACATTGCCTCGTCAAATACGGAAAACTTCTTGTCGGCATTCAGGTCGACGGAATCATCAATGTTGCCCATTTCAAGACTCCTGCCTCGCCGCAGTGACTATTGCAGACATTTGCCCACCGGTCATGGAAAGCGCTCCTTGACAACACTCTGAGAAAGCACTGGCACTGCTTTCAACCACGCGGAATGACAACAATCTGAAGACTGTCGTCATCCCGCCACTTTGGTACTAGTGTAATGCAGCATCCTTGCTCAGCTTGCCGTCGAACGCCTGGTTGACGAGCGTGTAGACGGCCTGTGCCACGCCGATGACTCCGGTGAGGACGATGCCCCATCCGTAGCCGTGGAAGCCGTTGGTTGCGGCGATGGTGATGACGCCGAGCAGGATGCTCACGCCGAGGCTGGTCAGTCCCACGTAGTCGGCGGGGATGTATTTCTTGAACGCCTGCACGAGCGCGGGCGCGACGAGGGCGACGATGCCGGCGGCGAGGGTGGTTGCTGCGGAAATATCCATAAATGTTCTCCTTGGTTGGTTAGCTTCAGATATGGGAAGCGCGGCCTCCGGCGTGGTACCGAAGGCCGCAGTCGGTATGGCAGCTGCCTAGTAGCGCAGCTGCTGTCCAGGGTAGATCAGGTTGGGGTTCCTGAGGTTGTTGAGCTGGGCGACGTGCTGCCAGCCGGAAGCGCCGAAGATGCCGCTCAGGGTCTCGCCGCTTTTCACGACGTGAATCCGCGTGCCCCCGTCGGTGCTCGTGGTCGGCGTGCTGTTGCCGCGGTAGGTGACGGTCTGGCCGGGCCAGATGCGGTTGATGTTCCCGGAGGGCACGCTCCATGCGGTCACGGGCCATAGTCCGGTTCGTGCGGCGATGCCGCTGATGGTGTCGCCGGAACGCACCACCATGCTGTAGCCATTACCGATGTTCGGTCGGGACGGCTGCGGTGCGGGTTGTGGTGCCGGTGCGGGTGTAACGGTACCGGGGTTGGCGTACTTGTTCCACTGTGTGGTGGTGCCGCGGAAGTAGTTCAGATCCAGCGGGCCCGCGTAGCCGTTGATGCGGCCGTTGCTGGTGTACTGGCGCATGGCTTCGCCGTAGCGCCCGTAGTTCCACGGTCGTGTCTGGTAGCCGGTGGCGTTGTTGTTGGCGTACTGTGCGACCCATAATCCGCAGTGGCTGCGCACGTCGGCCGGGATCTGGTACAGGTAGGCGGCGCTCGTGTAGACGAGCGGCCATACGCCGGTCCTCTCGTGGACTCTGTTCACGAAGACGCGCACCCAGTTGGAATCGCCCCACGCGGCGTTCTGGTAGCCCTCCCAGTCGAGCACGAGCACCGCACGGCCCAGATACGGCCGGACGGCGTTCACGAAGTAATCGGCTTCCGCGGTGGCGTTGCCGCTGCCGGCGTAGTGGTAGAAGCCGAGGCTCTTGCCCCGCTGCTGCACGCAGCGTGCCTGGCTGGTCATGTATCCGTTGGTGAAGCCGGTGCCCTGCGTGGCCTTGACCACGGCGAAGTCGTAGTCGGCGGTGCAGGTGACGGTCGGAGACTGCCAGCCGGATACGTCGATGCCGCGCATGTCGGCCATCGCGCTGGGCGTGACGGTGAACATGGCGAGCAGCAGCGCCACTATGGCGAGTAGTCGGTGTCTGATTCTGGACATGCCTTTGTCCTCTCTTATGGGGAAAGCCCCATTGCGATTGGCGTCGCATGGGGCTTTCCGGTTTTGACTGATCGGTCTGTTCTGTTGTTCTTCAGTTATGGGTGGTGTGGTCGGTAGTTCCAGTCGTCGGTGTCGAGCCTGTGCCGGTAGTCGTCTTCGAGTTGCTGGCAGCGCACGTGACCGGGCCCGTTGCCGCCGAGCTCCGTGTATGCCTTGCCGGCGTCGAGTTGGTGTTCGTGCTGCATACGGCTCGTGGTGGGAAGGAACAGGCTCTGCCGGTAGATCTCCAGTTCGAGCCGGCGGATGGTCGCGGACTCGGCTATCGCCTGTTCGAGGTTCCGGCGTTGGTCGATGCGACGCAGCAGCCATGAGACGAGCGAGGTGACGGCGCCGCTGCCGATGACCGTGCACAGGATGAGAATTAGCGGATGCGTAGTGGTGAGACTCATTTCCTTACTGCGCCCACGACTCTGAAAGTGAAAGATGGCGAACAGACTCGCGCCGTAGTGGCGCCGCTGCTGCTTACGTACAAAGTGTATGGGGTCGCCTCCTCCAAGCTGTCGAAGAACTCAAGAGAGATGTTGCCGGTGCCTTCAACAGGAGTGGCTTTGACTCCGACCCAAGAAACACCGTCGGTCAGTCCCCGAGAGGAAACCAACACCATCGTGAGGAATCTGACGGCATACGTATTCGCGGGCGAAAACTCAAAGGTATCCGGCAGCACCTGAATCTCCACAGGCCCTTCGACACTAGGTGTGTTCCGGTATTCCGGGTTCGGGGAAAGCGTGATTATCGGCTCGTAGTAGATGCCCATACCTCTGTAGACAAGAAGCGTACCGACATTGAACGGCGAGGCATAAAGACCAGTCTTCGAGTATGACCGGGCGTTATCCTTCAGATACAAAACGCCGTCCGACCATACGCTGAAATCCGGCCCCGGCCTGACGATACCCGCCTTATCAGCCGTCGCCAGACCGCCGGCATCGCCAGGGTCGCCTTTATCTCCCTTCTCGCCTTGCTTGCCGCGCGGCAGACCCAACGCGATGATGGTGTCGCCGTTCGCGTCCGTACTGGTGTTCACGGTCGGCGTCGCAGCGTCGAGCGCCGTGGCGGTCACGCTGCTGATCTTGCTGCCACGTGGGATGCCGAGGTTGAGTTTGCGCTTCAGCCCGGTGCCGGCCAAGGCGCTCGTGGCCTTCTTCGCCGGTGTGAGCGTGGTGACGGTGCCGATGTCGATGCTCGCTTCGGCGATTATCTGTTTGGCTTCGTCGATGGTGTCGTGAAGATCTTTGAGTGGATCCGCGATTCCAGGGGCCTTCGGATTCACACGCGCCGGTTCGACCATAACGGGAATGTTGCGGCTGGAGATGATGCTGCCGTCCGCATCCTCGATGTCGATGCCGAGCACGGTGCGCTCGCCGGCGTCCTGCAGCAGTGAGCGCGGCACAGGCGTGGTGAAGCTGACACGGTACACGCCGGTGGGGTTGTCGGTGCCGGCGGTTTTGGTCATGTCGGTGAATCCGCCGCCGCTGTTCGGGTCTGTGGGGTCCCGGTTCCATGTCAGTCGTGCTGATAAGCCGTTGAGGTCGTCTACGTCGTTGCCGCCGTCGGTGATGTTGAACTTGAGGACGCGCCCATCCAAGTCGCCTGCGTTGAGCCGTATCGGTGGCGCGTAGTCGTTGGCGAGGTCGAGCGTGGCTTCGATGGTGCGGTATTTCTCGATTTCATAGCGTGCCACGATGGCTCCTTATTCAGTAGGTTCCGGTTCCTGTTTGACGAACGCACCGTCCTTGAACGTCCATGTGCCTGAAGCGTCGGTGAGACTGATGGCGTCGCCTAGGGTGATGGCGAGGTCTTCATAGTGGAAGGTGACGCCGATGGTCGATTGCTGGATGACTTGGGCATGGTTGGCGGTGATGGTGGCCGCATCGTCCCACGTCTTGGCTTTCGCGTTCACGGTCGCTGCGGTCGCATCCCAGACGGGTTGCTTGGCGGCAAGGGTCGTGCCGGCGTTGTCCCAGCTTGAGGACTTCTGTTCGAGGGTGCCGGCGGCGGCGTTCCACTTGCCGCTGTTGTCCACGACGGTCTGTGCGACCTGATCCCATTTGGATGCGTTCTGCGTGACCTGTTGGCTGGTGCTTTGCCATGTGGCGGTGCCGGCGATCACCCGGTCGAGGCGTTGCTCGGCACTGCGGCTTGAGGCGGTGAACCGTTCGATGATGTTGCCGATGGTGATGACCGTCAGCGCGGGGTCGAGCAGGTCCTCCTCCAGTTGGAGCACACGGCCCGCGAGCCGCAGGTCGGGCGTGAATGTGGTGTCCACGAGCAGTACGCGGTCGCCCAATGCGACGCCGGCGGTGTCCATGCCGGCCTTGGTGAGTGTGAGCACGTCGGCCTCGTAGCTGACCGTGGGCGTGCTGCGGCGTTTGAGCTCGGCCTTGGTTTCGTCGAGCAGTTGTTGTTTGTCCTCGCAGTCGCCGTTCTTGTAGATGCCTTCAGCCGGGTGGATCGCGGTGGTGGTGACTTCTGTGATGTTCACGTCGTCCACGTAGACCTGTTCGGCATGCCGATCAAAGTGCAGCACACCCACGGCCGCTGGTCAGCCTACGCAGTATGACCCCCGGCCCACGCCCCGTTGCCGGAGACTGACCGAGCCGGATCGTGAGTCGGCTCATGCTCCCGCCAGCGAGGGCGTGAACCGACGAACCATTCCTCTAGGCGAATGGTCGGGACAGCATAGCCGAAGTACGCTGTCCCAGCTGACTCCATCCCTCACTCGTAGCTGATGACCAGACGGCCGACCACGTCGCCGCGCTCCAGTCGTTCGATCGCCTCCGGCACCTCGTCGAACGAGACGGTCGTGGTGACCGGCGTGAGCTTGCCGGTGCGCATCAGCTCGTAGACGCCTCGGATGTCGTCGGGCGTGCCGCCGTTGGATCCGCGCAGATCGCACTGGTTGACGATGAGCGACTTGGCATCGATGGTGGTTTCCAACCGGCCCATGCCGACGAGCACCACCACGCCGCCCAGCCTGATCACGTCCACCGCGTCGGCGGTGGTGTCGCCGAATCCGGCGAAGTCGACGATCACATCGAAGAATCCCTTCGGATAGTCCGTGATGGACTGGCGCGCGTCCACCGCACCCAGTTCCTTGGCCAGCGGCCAGATATCCTCCTTGATCTCCGCCACATGCACCTCGGCGCCCAGCAGATGGGCCACGCGGGCGCCGATCTGGCCCAACCCGCCCAATCCGATGATGCCGACCCTGTCGCCGGCCTTCACGCCGCCACGGCGCACCACGGCCGCGTACGAGGTCATGCCCGCATCGGTGGCCGCGGCGCCGTTGACGAAATCCACCTCGTCGGGAATGCGCACCAGCGCCTGCGTGCCCACCACGATCTTCGGGCCGAATCCGCCGTCGAAGGAGGACCCGGGGCAGCCGGCCGGCGTGGTCGGGCATATCGCCACGCGGTCGCCCACCTGAAAATCGTCCACGCCCTCGCCGACTTGGCTGATCACGCCGGCATCCTCGTGGCCGAGCGTGACCGGCACCTGCGCCAGCATCGTCATCCAGCCCGGATCGGTGAGAATGCCCACATCGGTGTGGCAGATGCCGGCCGCCTTCACGTCGACGACGACCTGCCCCGGTCCGGCGGTCGGCTCGGGCAGCTCGGCGAGCTGCAATGGTTCATTGGTGCCGGTGAATCTCCATGACTTCATCATGACTCCTTAACTTCAAGGCGCATCGTCGCGCCATTCGGCCGAGCCCCTCGTCCCGGGCACGGACTGCGCCGTTGGGAATACGGCGACACCCTCTATCGTAGGGCAGCCGGGCGAACGACCCACGCGGCCCGTTGTCTATTTAGAAGTGCGACATCCTTGT
>OFMN01000573.1_pt1 | contig 32074 bp, 25 predicted proteins | sample 1541791 | NCBI WGS metagenome assembly OFMN01 (sample SAMN04209248, study PRJEB22552) | human gut metagenome | biome: gut; material: feces | host: Homo sapiens | place: USA: Oklahoma
GCCTCGACGTAGCCAACGACTCGCTCATCCGCGTCGCCTACAACTACTATGCGAAACTCCCCGAGGACAGCCTTTACGCAAGGTGTATGTACTACATGGGGGTGTATTATTCCTTGTGCGACAGTCTGGAGCGTGCCAGCTATTGCCTCAATGAGGCAGCACAGGCTGCGAAAGTGCAAAAAGACACGGCTACGCTATGTCTGGTGTGGTGCAAAAACTCATGGGTGGCGCGCAAGTCCAATGCTCCATTGGGGCTGAAATACGCCAGTCAGGCCTTGGCATTATATCGCAAGTATAGTCAGGCTACGCCGTTGAACACGATCTACTATATTCTTTTGAAAGGAGAGTGCGAAACGCTTTGCGGCAAAAGCCAAGAGGCTCTCAATGGTTGCAAGGAGGCAGAACGACTGGCTCTCTCGTTGGGCGACTCCGCCACATTGTCTAACGTCTATCATGATATGGGCTATTTTGCCACAGGTGCCCACGACGCAAAGGCGGTCTATTATGCCCGTCTGGCTCGCGACTACTCCTCCATATCCAACATAGAGAAGACTTTATCCCTTGCTGGTGCCTATTGCGAATCAGGGCAATACGCAGCATGCCTCAGCTTGCTGGACACGCTTCATTTGACCAATAACGCTCAACGCTATACGGCCTATTATTGTCGCCATTTTGCCACATTGGGCAAACACGACTATGCGGCAGCCAAGACCAACGCCGACTCTGCCTACCACTACATCGAGAAGATGTTTGACGAGAAACTTCAAGAGAAGACGGCCTATTTCGAGAAGTTGATGAAAGAAAATGCAGAAAAGGCGCGGGCCGAAATGAAAGCAAGAGCGTTGAGGTTTGCCATCTTCTTTATGTGCTTTTTATGTTTGGGCGCCATGGCCTACGTCTCCACCATCTACAAAAACCATAAGCGCAAGATGGCTGCCAGGCTGAAGGAAGAAGAGGAAAAAGGCAAGGAGATGGTGGAAAACGAAAGAAAGCGCACAGAAAGGCTCTTGGCCGAAGAGGATGCGAAGATGAGGAGCATGAGCGCAATGCATGCCAAGACAGAGAAGCAACACAAAGAAGAGCAAAGGCTCAAAGACGTAAAGATCTCGACCCTGATGGATATCTTCCTCAGTAAACTCGACTTCATGCAGAAACTCGAGAAAGAGAAGGACAAGAAGGAAACACGCATCAAACTGACTGATCATGACAAAGCAAACATGCAAATGCTTCTCAAAGCCATCGACAAAGATTTTTTAGCCAGGCTCTCGAAAGCGTTTCCACAACTATCAGAACGAGACAAGGAATTACTCATCTTGTTGCGCTTCAATTTTTCAACCAACATCTTGGCAAGGATCATGTGTGTCAGCGAAACCTCAGTCAAACAAAACTTGTATCTACTCAAGAAAAAAATGGGATTGAGAAAAGAGGATGACTCTGTTCGAAAATTCATACAGAAGTTTTAGGACAAAACATCTTCAAAACAAGAAGAACGCCACCGAGATCGAAGAGGACAAATACCTCTTTGACTCAGAGGTTCTAACAAAATCCGCCTCCTCCACTTTTTCCTCGATTTCTGGGCCTCGATGAGCCTTTTTCTTCAAGGCACTTTTCTTCTTTTAGACCTTTTGAAGAAGTCTAATTCCACGAACAAATAAATAACCATCTGTTTTTCAAGCTATTACAACCGTTCACCCAATACAAAATCATTAGACCTCAAATATTTGGAGGCAATAGAAGAAATACTTAATTTTGCAAGCGTAACCAACATATTACAAAAAATGAAGAAATTACTATTAGCTATCTGCCTTCTGTTGTGTGCTTTGATGCCCAACTTTGCAGAACCGACTTCCAGCCCACAGTCGGAACAAATTCCAATGGGCTATGATAAAACATATCCACAAAGTGGACGACCAAGAACCATCCTCCCCGATGTGACCGCAGAACGTTCCAATAGTATTGTCTCCGTGCATGTGAAGCGCTACACCGGATACGTGTCAACATACATCGTTGACTCGAATGGGGTTACGGTCAGCACCTCGATGGGCTACGCTATGGATGGACAGTACGACGTAAACTGTGTGATGGACAACATAGCTCATGACAGCTATACCATTCATGTAGTATTGGACGACTGCTCTTATATAGGGTATTTTGAAATGTGACTTCCAAAGAAAAGCGATAGCTGCTTTTGTGGCAGTTGTGTGAAGGAAAGAACTATGAGTATATAACTCGCTGAATAGTCTTACCTTCAACCAGACGCTAGTAATCAAATACAATAGTAATACGATACATTTGATGGAATAAATCTCAGTCCCTACTGATAAAATAGGGAGCAATGCCTGAAGCTGTAAGAAGGCAAAATAACAAAAGACCTATGAAGAAATCATTTTCCCTCGCCGCCATTTTTATGGCTATGGCGTTCGTGGCTAACGTGCAGACGGCTTATGCTGACAGACAAGGTTTCAACCCCAAAGAGCCTGCTTGTGCATTGCCTGCAGAGAATCTTTTGGATGCGGCTAATGACAATTTCAACTTCAAGAGTTTTGAAGTGGTTGCAGACGCAGCGCAGGCCTATTTTGTAGAGTTTTGGCTTCAGCCGGCAAAGTATATTAATGGACAATACACAACCTTCTATGTGTATTTGAACAATCACTATGTGGGATCCATCACGCCTACCGAAGGAAGATGGCAGTCGGCACACATTGACAATATGAAATCCTTGGAGCTCTTAAAAGGGACAAACGTGATAACCGTTGCAACAAGAGCACCAGAAATGCCCGCAGTTGAGAGGGTCAATATTGCGCTTAATGAAGCAGAGGCAGTGTTCTCTTCCGAAGCCTATGACAGGTATTTGGATGATATCGTTTCTGATAACATGTGCGATGCTCCAGAAGACGAGGGACTTGCCACATTATCCAACAATGCGGCAGGCATGGCATACTTCACAAACGTTCCCTTACGTTATTCATTTTACAGAACCTTCTCGTTCACAAAAAACCAGGAGGTGTTTATCGCAACGACGAGTGACAAAGAACATTTCATAGATGTTGTTTACTATGGCACGCCTGTCATTAGGCCTCGTCCGGCTATGGATTTGGAATTGGTGCCAAACAAGCCGTTCCCGACGTACAACATTGCTTCCTCGGAGGAGATGCAAGGGCTCAACTGGAAGGGTATCTCGGAAAAAGCCGTTAACACTAACGAGCAGATGGCTACCGTAAGATTTAAAGCACCGAAGACTGGCTTTTATCTTATCCGTTTGCGCAGCAAAAATCAAGCGGTCTCAGGATTGGCCAATCTGAATGTAAATGGCACCTATTATTACGAGAACTCCCCATTCAACTTTGCAGGAGTGCGATGTGAAATTCCGGCCGATGGGAAGGAATACGCGACCATGACAAATTGTGCGAATACTAGACAGGACGATCCGATTCTGTTTATTCATGGATGTGGTGTTGCGGATAAACTTGTAGGAGTCAATGACGATGGACCAAGAGAGAAGTTGAACCAGTACAATTTGTATATGCTTGACTCATACATTTCTCAAAAGTATTTTATGAAAACTTATCAGATAAGTGTCAATAACTACAGCTCGTTAAAACCCGTATCAAGTTGCAACATACTGGCAAGGGTCGTCAATAATGAGGAAGCATCAGCGGCAGCTTTGATGAAATCCGCCCATAATACAACCACGGACATCAAGGATGTTCGCACAGAGAACGTGAGTATCTCGTCGGGAACTGGTTTGAACTCAGATTTAATTATTTCCGCAGACGCAGATATTGAAAACGTTTCTGCATATAACCTGGCAGGAGTGCGGATCGGGTCCATTGCGTGCGAAGGACGCCAAGTATCTGTGCCAATGTCATCATTAAACATGACGTATCAGGGTATATATGTGGTCAGAATAGAGACGGGTGAAGGAATCCAGAGTAAAAAGGTTATCATTAGATAAATTCGACATAACAAAATACTGGACCTTGTGTTTTTTGCAATGAAAGGCCAGGGACTCACAAAAAAGATACGACAATGAGACATATAATTATATTCATGCTGTTAGCAATCTGTATGTTGAACAGTTTTGCCGACGACCATTCCGCCAAGCGTGCCCCCATCACACCCCCAGACGGAGTTCACGCGGGCCATGAGTATGTAGATTTGGGTTTGCCCAGCGGCACCTTGTGGGCAACGTGTAACCTTGGTGCCAGCACCTGTTACGACGCAGGTCCATATTACGCATGGGGAGAGCTGCAGCCCAAGGAACTTTGCACTTTGGAAAATTATGATTACTTCTTAGGATTCCACGCAGACTCCATTTGTGGGGGATGGTATGTCTTTGAGGACATTGGTGAGAACATTTGCGGAACGGAGTATGACGTGGCCGCCCAGACCTGGGGTCATGGCTGGCGCATGCCGAATGAGGAGGAGCGCTATGAGTTGCGGATGCTTTGCTGGAACAAGTGGGTTGAGGAAAATGGTGTGGCGGGAGTCCGCGTTGTCGGCCCCAACGAGCATAGTATTTTCTTGACCACCTGCGGCTATGCGTCTGATTATGGCATAACCCTCGTAGGCATCGAGGGCGGATATTGGGTCGGCATTGAGGACGTGGAAGATACTTTTACGGGCATGCTCATCAAGCCAAGTAGCATCGCTAAGTGTCTGTTCGTGGACAATAGCGGCCTTTGTTCCTCCAGCCCGATGAAATATGGGGGCAAGAACATTCGGCCTGTTGTCAGTCGCAAGGACATGATCACCGGGGTGTTCCGCCCCTCATCCGGCGAGGTGTTGTTTGACATTGAATACCGTAATGGATGCTTGCAGGTCAAAGGCAAAGCGTTTTCGGGCAAGGTTACCCTGTACGACACGTCCGGCAATATGGTTTTCTCTGAGGAGACCGATGCCAGCCGATGCCAGCTTCCATCCCTGCGCAAAGGGGTCTATGTCGTCTCCCTATCCGAGAATGGCTCCATTGTGCACAAACAGAAAATATTAATTAGATAAAACGTCATGAACAGATTATTATTGATATTATTGGCTGCTTGCTCCTGCATTTCTATCCATGCACAAGACAGCTATTATTATTACCGCGGCAACAAAGTGCCATTGGAGCAGGACGCATCCAAAGTCGTCTCCATCTCTTCCGTTTCCGGTGGTGTGAGTTTAGCACCAGCTGGAGGGTTTGCTCTAGACAAAACGATAACGGACGAGAACTACTCCATCAAGGTATACAAGGCTCTCCCATCGGCGAGCGCCAGCGAGATGCCGCCCGCTATGTCCACATCGCCCGCTGCTGGTTTTGTCCCATGCTATAAATCGAAGGATGCACAAGAACTTATTCCAAACGGTTATATCAATATCAAGTTAAAAACAGCATCCGACTATCGCATGTTGGAGACAATGGCAAGTCAGAAGAAATGTACGATAATAGGGCGTAATGAGTTTATGCCCCTATGGTATTGTCTGAAAACGAATGCTTCGCCAGGGCTCAATCCCGTCAATGTTGCCAATGAAATGTATGAGACGGGAAAATTTGCCTCTGCTTTCCCCAGTTTCTCCATTGATGCCTTGGAGATCTCGTATGACCCGGACGTGTATAGCCAATGGGGATTATACAATGCCGAGCACGAGGGGTATGATTTTTCCGTTTGCCAGGCATGGGATCTTGCCACTGGGCGTGGCATAAAAATCGCAATCGTGGATCATGGAATAGACATGAAACATCAGGATTTAGCCGCCAATATATATCCATTTAGCTATGATACAGAGACAGGCACCTCTCCGAGCAAGGTTTACGGAAAACACGCTACGCATTGCGCCGGCATTGCGGCTGCCATTAGAAATAACGGGATTCAAATAGCGGGTGTTGCACCGGATGCCCAACTTATGTCAGTAAGCAACACACTTTTTGGCACGAATGGAGAAAAGAAGCTGGCCGACGGCATAAACTGGGCGTGGAAGAATGGCGCTGACATCATATCATGCTCCTGGTGGTGTGCCCCAAATGAACTTATAGGAGAGGCTATTGACGCGGCGGTTACAAAGGGCCGAGAAGGAAAGGGCTGCGTGTTTGTGAAATCAGCTGGAAATATTAGGATTGACGGGATAGAAGCAATTACTTTCCCAGGCGATTATAGCAAAGATGTACTGGCTGTCTCAAACATGACGAAAGACGGCTCGTTGTCAACAACCTCCTGCCATGGCGAGAACATGTTTGTCGCCGCACCTGGCACACATATACTGTCAACAATACCTAACAACATGGTCGCCTATAAGAGCGGCACGTCTATGGCCTGTCCACATGTTGCAGGGGTAGCTGCCCTCGTCCTTGAGCGCAACCCCAGCCTTACGGCTGCAAAAGTTCGCGAAATTATCGCCAGAAATACGAAAAAAATAGGAACCAAAGCATACTCCATTACAAAGACATACGGATCTTGGAACGAGTATTATGGATATGGCTTGGTTGATGCTTACAATGCGGTCATCCACACCCCGAGACAATAACAATTAGTTTAACCGTCGGCATGGCCCCTGGGCCATGCCGACCCAAACCATTTATCATCATGAAGACAAGAACTTTTTTACTGGCTCTGCTATCGCTTCTGATATCTGCGGTATCATCCGCTGCCACTAGCTCCGGCCTTGTGCCCACACAGTGTACCATAGGAGACCGGCTTGTCTTTGGTCCGATATCAAGTGTCGGCTTTATCTTCGACGTTGGCGTCAGCGTAACTCCTGAGGCCAAGGCCTACCTTAAAAACGGCGACGAAACCATTGCAGAGGGCAGCCTCTCCTGCTCCAATTACACAGGCAAGAAAAGGACGCAAGGCACTGTCTCCGTAGATTTCGCCGACGAGTTCCTGCTTCCCAAGGGAGAAAAATACCGTGTGGTGATTCCGCAGGGCAGCATCTTCAAAGAGGGGACAAGCGATGTTTCTAACGAGGAAATCAGCGTGGAGTTTGAGGTCCCGTCAAACCTTGGCCTGGCAAGACCTTCTATTGAAGAGGGATCTACCGTGACTGAGGAAGACCGTATAGGCTTCTATTTTTCCACGGAAACGGCAGCCCTGGAGGGCAACAGTATCACCTTGCTGCGTGAGGGCGTACCCGTAAGAACCTATCCTTGCGACGTGAGCTGGGATTGGGATCTGGGCTACGCTGGTATTGACTTTGGCTATCGGATGAAGTTTGAGAACGGCGTCCATTACTCCCTGCTTCTCCCCCAAGGTGCTGTGAGCGCTTTGCATCGCTCTGACATAAGCAACGAGGAGGCCATCGTCAACTTCATCGGAGGCTACACGGAGCCGGTCGAGCCGCTCACCTACACTTGGTGCAGCCTGTTCGACCACCATCCTTCCGACAAGCTCAACGAGGTGATATTCTATTACGATCAGCCCGTCATGCTCTCTGAAAACCCCGTGGTGCAACTATGTGAGGGGCATGCGGGTACCGTGGTCAAGGAAGTAGTTCCGACCATGAGAAACGAGAACGGCCAATGGCTATTGGTGGCAGACTTTGACGGATTCCCGCTCGCAGCGGAGACAGGCTACTCCGTTGTTATCCCCGAGGGAACTCTCATTACAAAAGACGGCGATGTGGTGGTGAACACACGCAATGTAACGTCCGTGGGAAACACTACGGGAATAGAGGGCGTGGAAGCATCGACCAACTCCGACCGAGTTTATACCCTGCAGGGCGTTCGCCTTCAGCAGCCACCCAAACAGGGCGTCTATATCCAAAACGGCAAGAAGTTTGTGGCAAAGTAAAGGTTGACCTCTTCATTCATTCATTAAAAAATACGATAAGGCCACTGGGACTAAGAGGACTAACGATCCTTGGGTCTCGGTGGCCTTTGTTGTAAACCCAAATCGGTCATTAAAAACGGGAGCACCTGCAAAAACCTGTGTCAAGCATAGATATTTGTTAGCCAAAACAGGAAGAACTTCACATCAACAACCCCATGCAACTGTGCTCTGAAGTGTTTAATCTTAGCGTTAAGCGACTCAGCAGAGGCATTAGTGGCACGATTGATGAAATAGTTGAGTATCTCTCCTTGTCTATCAGCAATGATTGTGGCAACAGTACAGAAATTCTTGTCCCCAAAGTCGGACAACAAGGAATACCTTTGACAAGGGGGCAAACTTGGGTTAGGATTGCAGTTCTATGTTGAACTTGCAATAGCTAATACTTTATTTGTGTTGTTAAGAATGTAAAAAATAATATCAAGAACAATGTAGTACCCATCTATTCTTTGTATCTTTGCAAAGTAGAATTGAGTAATTCGCAATGAAGAATTGAGTAATTCGAGAGAAAGAACTGAGTAATTCGTATCTACAAATTGAGTAATTCGTCAGAAAGAATAGAGTTGTTTAATATTAATAATTAAAGAATATGGGGGAATATAGAAGACCACATTACAACTTGATAGTTGTGTTTGTTCGCTATTTTGACAAATCAGAACCGGTATCTCTTGGCTGCTGATAGAGATTGGAGGTAGCAGCCTTTGGGCGGATAAAACTGGGGGAAGGGCATGAGGAAAGGCCGCAATGAAGGTTTTTGGTCTGCGATGGGCTTTGTTAAATGGATACAGGGAATAGTTAATGGGGCGTTAATTCATGCTAATCGGCTTGCATTCGGCTGGGCGGAAGGTTATCTTTGTATAGAGGCTGCGCCAGGGCAAATGGTGAGCCAGGCTTCTTGGCATGAACGGCAGGAAGAGGCGAGTGGCTGAAACGTAAAATAGATTCAAAAGAAACGATGATGAAAAAGTTAAATTTCTTATCAACTTCTTCGATTGGGAGTCGGAAAAGACCGTTCTCGTATCGGTCTCGTATCAATCACGTATTGATCCCGTATCGATCCCGTATCGTTCCCGTATCGTTCTCCTATCGTTCTCCTATCGTTTTCGCTTCCGGAAGCGGAAACAATACGGAAACAATACGGAAACAATATGAGATCGATATATGCAGGAAGGGAGGACGATACGTGGTGGGTACATGGTGAAGCGTGTGATTGAAGCTTTTCCCTTAGAGCAGGGCACAATGAAACGACCATAACAAGCGGGTCGTTCATTTCGGACGAAGGCGTTTTGGGTTAAAAAACAGAAATACCCAAAAAATAATGTTTTTATTGGCTTCAATCTCGGATTTTGTGGCTATCTTTGCGGTAAGATATGCTATACACAGCATAACCCAAGAATAAGAAAGCAAAACCATGACAGCTACAGAGCAGACAAAACAGTCGTTGGAGCGGTTTTTCAACAAGATTGCCCAAAAGTTACCCTCATGTGACGAACCGTCGCTGATGAGCGACATTCACGTCAGAGTGTCGCAGGAAAGCGGCGACGTGATGGCGTTCGACGACGACGAGAACGAAATAACCCGTTGTGTCGTAGAGCCTTGGATAGACAACAAGGAGGACGACTTCTACGACAAGGTGACCAGTCAGCTCCGCCAGCAGATGACGGCGATGAGCCAGGTGGTGGAAGGTCTTGGCGTGATGAAGCCCTACAGCTATGTGCTCGAAGATGACGACAAGGACAGCATCGCAGAGCTCTACGTCGTGGACGACGACACGATCATCGTGGGCGGCGACCTGATGGACGGACTGGACGAGGACTTGGACCATTTCTTCAACCAGCTGATGGATGAACATTGCTAAGCGACTGGCCCTCGGGCTTTCCGCGCTGACCCTCGGCAACATAGCCGCCACGGCCCAGCGCCACGAAATCCTCGACCCCAACATTCGGTCGCTGCAGGTCATTGCCGACAACGACTGGAGACGGATGCCCATCATCGGCCTCCGTGGGGGGCAACTGTCCGTCAGTTTCGACGACCTCACACACGAATACCACCGCTACGCCTACCGGCTGACGCATTGCGAGGCCAACTGGAAGCCCTCGGAAGCACTCTTCGAGAGCGACTACTGCGACGGCTTCGCCTCGGGCAACACCATCGACGACGTGCAGGAGAGCATCCTCACCAACACGCTCTACACCCACTATCGACTGACGCTGCCCAACGGACAGTGTGCGATGAAGCGGTCGGGCAACTACCTGCTGACCATCTACGACGAGAACGACGACGACCGCGAGGTGGCACGCATTGCCTTTATGGTGACGGAGCCGGCCGAGGCACAGATGGGCGTGGGGCTAAAGGTGCTGACCAATACGGACGCAACCATCAACCAGCACCACCAGCAGGTGGAGATGGAGGTGGGCTATGGAGGCTATCGGGTGACGGACCCACAGCGGCAGATCACCACTGTGGTGCTCCAAAACCAGCGCTGGGACGACGCCCGCTGGAATGCTCGCCCGCAATATACGATGGCCGACGGACTGAGGTGGAGCCACTGCGGCGACTACCTCTTCTGGGCGGGCAACGAGTATCGGAAGTTTGAGATCCTCTCGACCGACGTGGCAGCCATGGGAGTAGATCGCATCGACTGGGACGGCACGCAGTATCATGCCTACCCCTGGACGGGAGAGCCACGCCCCAACTACATCTACGACCCCGACGCAGACGGCGCCTTCGTGATCCGCAATTCAGACAACTACCATATCAATACGGAGAGCGACTACCTGCTGGTACACTTCCGCTACCGCTGCGAGAAGCCCTTTCAGGAGGCAGTCTATCTGAACGGCAACTTCACGCAGGACCGCTTTCTGCCACAATACAGGATGGAATATCATGCCGAGACACAGAGCTATGAATGCAACGTGCCGCTAAAACTGGGTTATTACAACTATCAACTATTGATGATCGACGAGGCAGGACGCCCTGCCCTGCTCCCCACAGAAGGTAGCTTCTACCAAACTGAAAACAGCTACCAAGCACTGGTCTATTACCGACCGATCGGCGGACGCACGGACCAGCTGGTAGGCTATGCGCAGATGAAGTGCAACGAACGGTAGGAACAGAAACCCCAAAAGACTGACAGTGATAATAGATATGAGAACAAGGAAAGCGATATTGCTGATAATGCTACTGGCGACGGTGCTGGGACTGGACGCAAAGACGTGGGAGGCAGAGGACATCCCGATGGTGCACCTCACCGACGCACGCCGCTACGTCTGCGACCCCGACGAGATCCTCTCGCAGACGGAGCGCGACTCTATCGACAGCTATCTCCTGCGCCTCGACAAGCAGTGTGGCGTGGAGTCGGTGTTCGTCATCGTAAAGCGCGTGAGCAACGGCGACACGTTTCGCTTCGCACAGGACCTGGGCAACCGCCAGGGAGTGGGAAGCAAGAAGACCAACCGCGGATTGGTGGTGGTCGTAGCCGTGGAGGACCGCCGATACTTCATCGCTCCGGGAGAGGGTCTGGAGAAAGACCTGACCGACATAGAGTGTGACGACATCGGGCGGGCTTGCATCGTGACCAACATGAAGCGCGGAGAGCCCGGACAGGCCGTACTGGCCACGGCCCAGGCGGTCTATAAGAAACTGAAGACCGGGACGACAGGAATCCAGGAGAACACCGACGAGGACGCTGGCGCAGGACTGGCAATCGTCCTCTTCACCGTGATCTGCGTCGTTGTCGTCCTCGTCATCCTCAACCGCAGGGACAACCGCGGCAAGGGTGGCGGCGGTGGAGGAGGAAGCCGACGCTCTGGCGGCCCCTTCATCATCTGGGGCAACCCGGGCCACACCAACGACTCCGGAAGCGGATGGGGCGGAGGATTCTCCGGCGGCAGCTTCGGAGGCGGCAGTTTCGGTGGAGGTGGTGCTGGCGGAGGCTGGTAAGCCTACAGCAGGGACCCACTCCAAAAGGAAGCCAAAGTCCACCAAGACTACGGAAACAACAACAGAATTATAATCAGAAATCTATTAGTATATGGAATCAAAGAAGCTAATGAAAGTAGGGGCTATCGTCGTGGTAGTCCTGATGATTGTGGGGTGGCTGGTGAGCAGCTACAACTCCATGGTGTCCAACCAAGAAGAGGTGACAACGGCATGGAGCAATGTGGAGGCGGCTTATCAGCGCCGTGCCGACATGATGCCGCAACTGGCAAAAATCGTGAAATCGTATGCCAAGCACGAGCGCGAGACGTTTGAGCAGGTGACGAAGGCACGCAATGCGGCCACACAGATACACCTCGACGCAGCCGACCTCACACCTGAGAAGCTCAAGGCCTTCGAGCAGGCACAGAACCAGGTGACGCAGGCACTCTCCCGCCTCATCGCCGTCTCGGAGCGTTACCCCGACCTGAAGGCCAGCGAAAACTACAAGTCGCTGATGGTGCAGGAAGAGGGCACGGAAAACCGCATCAACGAGGCACGCCGCCGCTACAACGAGAGCGTGCAGGGCTACAACCTCTCCATCCGCCGCTTCCCCAACAACCTCCTCGCGGGTATGTATGGCTTCGAGCGCATGACGAAGTTTGAGGCTGCGCAGGGTGCGGAGAAGGCTCCGGATCTCGACATCTAAGGAAAAAAACATCGGCACGATGCGTCCGCTGCTTGGTGGACGCATCGTACGGATGCCCTACCCTCCTACTTTCTGACGATACTCCTCCTTGATGCGCCGCTCCACCTCGTCGAGCGTCTTGCGGCTGACCCTGACAGCCTTGAAATAAAGGAAAACAAAGAAAAACACAATGGCGAGGACGAGGGAAATCACAAAATTGAGCACCTGCGACTTAACGCCCAGCCACGCCACAAACTCCATGCTACCGATGAGGGCGGCAGGCGCCACCAATGCGTCCGCCCAGTTGTGCTTGCGGTAACTGCGGAGGATGCGCTGATACTCCTCGTCTTCTTGCAACAGGCGCTGACGATTGTCAGCCCATTTTTTCTCGAATGTTTTCTCTATCATAAGTTTCTGCTTGGTTCGGTGATTCAAAAGATCGATGATTCAAAAGATCGGTGAAACGATCGTTCAGTGAGACAAAGCGATCATACAAATAGGCGCGCTGTGATACCATCGCTCAGATAGATGCCCCGGCGAGTGAGGCGCAGGTGGTCGTCTTCGCGGACGAGATAGCCCTGGCGCAAGTCCTGGTCGGCAGCAGCCAAGAGGAAGTCGAGGCGCTGGCTACCGAAGTCGCGCCGGATCTTGCCCAGATCAATACCTTCTGCGGTGCGCAGCGACGTCAGCACTACGTCCTCATAGTGGGTGTCGGGATCGAGGGCCTCCACCGTGCAGGGCCGTTCACCACGACCGATGGCCGCGATATAGGTTTCGATGTCAGCCACATTCCATGACCGCTGCCGTCCGTCGAAAGAGTGGGCAGAGGCTCCCAGGCCCATATAGGGCACGTCGCGCCAATAGCTACTGTTGTGGCGGCTCTCGCGCTGGGGCAAGGCAAAGTTGCTGATCTCGTAGTGGCGGTAGCCGGCAGCAGTAAGCCGGTCCACCAGGCAGTCGTACATGCGGAGCGAGAGGTCGTCGTCGATCTCTTGAATGCGCCCCTCGCTGAGCCAGCGATGGAGCGTCGTCCCCTCCTCGTACATCAGACTATAGGCCGAGATATGCTCCACGCCGAGACGGAGGGCCTCGTCGATGTCCTGTTCCCAGTCGGCGAGGGTCTCGCCCGGAAATCCGAACATCAGGTCGATGGAGATATTGCGGATGCCCGCCAGGCGCAGCAGCGTCGTGGCCCGTCGCACCTCAGCAGCCGTATGGCGACGGCGTAGCAAGCGCAGGCGGTCGTCGGAGAAGGTCTGCGCCCCCATCGAGATGCGGTCGATGGGCGATTGGGCAATCCAATCCGCAAACGCTGGGGTGACGTCGTCAGGATTACACTCCATCGTCACCTCGACAGGCTGCGGCCTATATACCTTATATATATAGGAGAAGAGACGGTCGAGCTGATCCGTTGTGAGCTGACTCGGTGTGCCACCCCCGAGATAGATCGTCGTGATGGCCTCGTCGGCGGGCAATTCCTCCGCCCGCAACGGCAATTCCTGGCAGAGGGCATCGACGTAGGCATCGCGCAGCGCGGGAAGCGTCGTCGAATAAAATCCGCAATAGACGCAACGACTGGCACAAAATGGTATATGTATGTATAATCCTGTCATTTCACTTGCAAAAGTACTAATTAATTTTAAAAAATAGAGTACTTTTGCCATCGTTGTTTGGCTTTTACAAAAAAAATGCCTAATTTAGTGGGCGAAATGACAGAAATGCCTGTCCTCTTTCAATTACCCTACAAGTAAATAACGATATTATTAATCGCTTAAATCTATCCGATATGAAAGTATATCAGACAAATGAGATTAAAAACATTGCCTTGATTGGCAGTGCGGGTAGCGGCAAGACCACACTTGCCGAGAGTATGCTTTTCGAAGCTGGTATCATCAAGCGTCGTGGCTCCGTAGAAGCCAAGAACACGGTAAGCGACTATTTCCCTGTGGAGCAGGAGTACGGCTATTCGGTCTTCCCCACCGTATTCCATGCAGAGTGGAATGGCAAAAAGCTCAATATTATCGATTGTCCGGGTAGCGACGACTTTGTGGGGGGTGCCATCACGGCCCTCAACGTCACCGACCAAGCCGTCATACTCATCAATGGCCAGTATGGCCCGGAGGTTGGCACACAGAACAACTTCCGATATACCGAAAAGCTGCACAAGCCGGTCATCTTCCTCGTCAACCAGCTTGACAGCGACAAATGCGACTTTGATCAACTCATCCAAAGCATGAAGGACATCTATGGTCCGAAGTGCGTGCAGATCCAATATCCCGTCCAGACGGGTCCCGACTTCCACGAGATCATCGACGTGCTCATCATGAAGAAACTCTCATGGGGTCCGGACGGTGGCGCACCAAAGCGCGAGGAGATTCCCGCCGAGGAGATGGAGAAAGCCATGGAGCTCCACAAGGCGCTCGTGGAGGCAGCCGCCGAAAATGACGAGGCACTGATGGAGAAGTTCTTCGAGGAGGAGACGCTCACGGAGGACGAGATGCGCGAGGGTATCCGCAAGGGCCTGGTGATGCGCAACATCTTCCCGGTGTTCTGCGTCGATGCCCACAAGGACATGGGTGTGCAGCGCCTGATGGAGTTCCTGGGCAATGTCGTGCCCTTCGTCAGCGAGATGCCGAAGGTCCATAACACGCGTGGTGAGGAGGTGACACCCGACTCCAACGGTCCGGAGAGCATCTACTTCTTCAAGACGGGTATGGAGCCGCATATCGGCGAGGTGAGCTACTTCAAAGTGATGAGCGGATCGATCAAGTCAGGCGACGACCTGACCAACGCCGACCGTGGCAGCAAGGAGCGCATCGGACAGATCTTCGCCTGCGCGGGTGCCAACCGCATCCCCGTGGATCAGCTCAACGCGGGCGACCTGGGCTGCACCGTGAAACTGAAGGATGTCAAGACGGGCAACACGCTCAACGGCAAGGGTACGGAGGAGCGTTTCGACTTCATCAAATATCCCAACTCCAAGTATTCACGCGCCATCAAGGCCGTCAACGAGAGCGATACGGAGAAGATGATGGCAGCCCTGCTCAAGATGCGCCAGGAAGACCCGACATGGGTGGTGGAGCAGAGCAAGGAACTGGGCCAGACGATCGTTCACGGACAGGGAGAGTTCCACCTGCGCACGCTGAAATGGCGTATGGAGAACAACGAGAAACTCGCCGTGAAGTTTGAGGAGCCGCGCATCCCATATCGTGAGACCATCACGAAACTCTCTCGCGCCGACTATCGCCACAAGAAGCAGTCGGGTGGTGCCGGACAGTTTGGCGAGGTCCACCTGATTGTGGAGCCATACGCCGAGGGCATGCCCGATCCGACGACGTTCAACATCAACGGCCAGGAGTTTAAGATGAACATCAAGGGCCGCGAAGAAGTGGACCTGGAGTGGGGCGGCAAGCTCGTCTTCATCAACTCCGTGGTCGGTGGTGCCATCGACGCACGCTTCATGCCCGCCATCCTCAAGGGTATCATGGACTGCATGGAGCACGGTCCGCTGACGGGTAGCTACGCCCGCGACGTGCGCGTGATCGTCTATGATGGCAAAATGCACCCGGTGGATAGCAACGAGCTCTCCTTCATGCTCGCTGCGCGCCACGCCTTCTCCGACGCCTTCAAGCAGGCTGGTCCGAAGATTCTGGAGCCGATCTACGACCTGGAGGTCTATGTGCCGGCCGACTACATGGGCGACGTGATGAGCGACCTGCAGGGCCGCCGCGCCATGATCATGGGCATGGACAGCGAGGCTGGCTACCAGAAGTTGCAGGCGAAGATTCCTTTGAAGGAGCTCTCCAACTACAGCATCGCGCTCAGCTCCCTCACGGGCGGACGCGCCAGCTTCTCGACGAAGTTTGCAAGCTACGAGCTGGTGCCCAACGACATCCAGCAGAAGCTCATCGCCGAGCATGAGGCTGAGCAGAAGGACGAAGACTAAAAAATGGGACGCTTGTCTGCGAGACGAGCCGCCATTACCATAATGAGAGAGGGTGTGTCAAAACGGTCGTTTTTGACGCACCCTCGTTTTACTTTTCAGAAGAACAAGCACAACACAAACAAAACCGATCAATGCTTATGAGGTGTAGAATCAAAGAATCACTCCAGGGTTTCGTCGCCACGGTCATGCTGGCTACCTGCGCCCCCATCGCGGCATGGGGACAGGCGGACCAGTCGATCGCTGAGGACTTCAGCCTGTTTACAGCAGGCAGCGAGGAGGCTCCATCGACCGCTATCAACAGTACGGACGGAACGATCCCGTCGCGCTATTTCCACCAGCCGGGATGGACGGGCTACGGCGTACACCAGGCCAACGGGACCTGTGCGCTGATCAACCCCGACGCCTACGGAGCCCAACTCAACACGGTGGTGGGCCACTATGACGGCGCCTATGTCGTGAAGGTGCGCGCCAAGACCCTGCCGGGCAACAAGCAGGACTACGCACGCCTGAACATCGGCCTGTGGGAGGATGCCGCCAACCAATACAACCAGACGAACTACTACGAGAATTTCGTCACGACGAAGGGGGAATGGCGGGAGTTCACCTACGAGTTCAACAACACGTCCTATGCGGGGAGCGACCGTATGTTCGTCGCCTTCTACACCAACGACCAGGTAGTCATCGACGATGTATCAGTCGAAAGGTCCACGACGCTGAGCGCCCCGACGACCTACAAGGCCACCGACTACACCCCCGACGGCTTCACGGCCCATTGGTCGGCAGTGAAGGGTGCCACCCACTACCTGTTCTCCCTCTTCCACAACGAGGCGACACCAGTGACGGAGGACCATGCCTACACCGAGAACTTTGCCTCGCTATCGTCGGGCCAGTTGCCCGAGGGATGGACCTACAAGTCGGCGACGGGAGCAGCCCCGACGGTCTATCAGAACAGCGAGGGCGGCGTGGCTTCGGCCTTGATGCTGCGCAATGGCGATGTGGTCACGATGCCCGACGACGGAGGCAGGATCACCTCGCTGACGTTCTCGATCATCGAGTGTAAATTGCCGAAGAATCCCGAAGACCTCTGGGGCACTGAGATCCATGTCGAACTGTGGAACGGCGCGAGCTGGTCCGACTTCACCACCATCCAGGTCGATGCTTCGGAGTATGGCAACCAACTGATCCATGACATCGACTGGAGCCGGTTTATGGAGAAGGACAAGTATAAGTGTCAGAGCGTGCGCTTCCGCCTGTCAGGACTGCCCGACGACTGCGCCTTCGGACTGACCGACTTCGCATGGTCCACACGACGGTCTTCCACCACGGTGTATGACATCCGCGACCTGCGCGTGGAGGACACCCACTACACTGTGACAGGTCTCAACGAGACGACGGACTACGCCTACAGCGTGAAGGCGTGCAGCGACGACGCGGTCTCTGCCCCATCGACAGCACGACAGGCCAACGGACTGCCCGCTCCCGTCGTGGAGGCTGCCACGGAGATCACAGTCAACGGTTTCACGGCCCATTGGCGACCCGTGGCAAAGGCCACGGCCTACGAGGTGTCCCACTATGATGTCTATACCGCTCCCGCCGATGCCAGTAGCTACATCGTACTGGCCGAGGACTTCTCGAAGATAGCCAACACGGGCGTAGGAATTGAGCGGCCCTTTGCGTTTCAAAACTCCAGTTACAAAAAACTGGGCATGGACATGGTGTACCGGGATGGGTGGCAGTGTCTGTGGGGAGGATACGCCGACGGCTGCTTTGTGGGAACGGGTCTGACGGAGTATAATATCAGTGGCGAACTGCTCACGCCCGAACTGACGCTCTCCAACAACCACGGCCTCTACCACGTCAAGGTGACGGCGCGCTCGATGCTGAAAGACGACGTGCTGCAGGTCTATAGCCGCAAGAGCGGACAGGGCGTGGAGTGTGAGCTCAGACCAGACGAGTGGCGCGTGTTCGAGACCGACGTGACGGGAGGTCAGTTGGACGATATCGTGGTCTTCACCACGGCCCGCCATTACCCGTTCATCATCGACGACATCGAGATCAGCCAGGATCTGAAAGCAGGCGACCGCGTCTTCGAGCACATAGCCTCTTCCGACGCCATCGACCAAGGTGCGACGCAATACCGCGTCGAGGACCTTGCCACACCAGCCGACCACCACGCCTACGCCTTCGGCGTCACGGCCCTGCGTGCTACGACTGCCGGCGACTTCATCCGTTCGGACCGTTCGGCCTACCAGGTTGTGGCAGTAGCATCGGACGTGGCAAGACCGAAAGCCACCGTGACGGCGCACGAGACGGGACGCTATACCATCGACGGCAGGAGGGCCAACGCCCAAACCCGCGGCCTCGTCATCGTGAAATTCTCCGACGGCAGCGTGCGAAGAATGCTGCAGAAGTAGCCGCCTCAGGACGCTCCCTCCTGAACAAGACTGCATAAAAAAAGATGCCGCCCGAATCAGCTTTTGACTGGTTCGGGCGGCTTACTTATGCGTGGTTGGGGGCGACACGCGGGAAGCGAAGCGCGAAACGGGAAGCGACACGCGGGAAGCGAAGCGCAAAGGCGAGTCGCTACGGGAAGTTATCGGGGGCAGAAGACCTTCATGACCTTGGAGCCAACCTTGACGATGTTGATACCTCGCTGCAACTGCGGGATGCGGCGGCCCTGCACGTCGTAGTATTCCGCCTCGGTGTCGTTGAGCAGATCGACAAGGGTAGCGGCATCTACCTGACTGGTGCCCTCATCCACGCCGATGGTGAGCTGGGCGGACCCACCCTTCTGCGTAACATCGGGCTGGATATAGGCGCGGTAAGCAGCTATCTTCACGCCCTTGGCAGCAGGCTTGTAGTCGCGGACCAGGCGGAACTGGTCTTTGGCGATGAAATAGCAGTCGTCCTTGAGTTCGATGGGCGCAAACGTACCGATCAGACGAGGACCACTCGCTGTATTCTGTTCACCACTCTCAGCATTCTGTTCACCACTCGCTGCATTCTGCTGACCATTCTCCCCCGTCTTGGGTTCTGTCACGGCCTTCGCCTTCTCGTCGGGAGAAGCCGTACCGCTCACGACGCAGAAGCTGGTCTGTTCCGCGTTTTTCTTGCGAACGACGACAGGCTGGCCTGCCTCTATCACGCCTTCCTCCACGCGCACGAGCTCGACACTCTCCGTTCCTACCGATTTCAGGGTATAGAAGTAGCAGGTGTTGGCCTCCGAACTGGGAAGGATGGTATAGGGCAGACAGAGCGTTGCCCATTCAGACTTTACCTGGCGCTCGTAGGAAGCGTCGTTCACGTCGCAGTCTTCGGAGAGCTTGTATGCCTTGCTGTCATCCAAAGGCAGTGCGTCGATGGTGAGTGGGTAGCCTGTGGCTCCAATAATCTCATTGCCATTCGTGCCAACCTTCTTGGTGAGATAACCTGACACGTAGTTTGCGTACTTACTATCCTTATTTTGAGGGATGAAGCCAATAGCACCCTTTAAGTTCTCGCAGTTGCGGAACATATTTGAACTTGAAACTCCATATTTGAATGTGAAATGATCGCTGACATAGATAGTCCGAAGCGCGGAGCATCCGTCAAACATATCGGTAACAGAATTTGCCAAACCAGTGCTGAAACTGGAAAGATCAAGCGTTTGAAGACTACTACATCCCTTGAACATAGCATCCAGCTGCATTTTGGGCCTATTAGCCGGGAAGTTGGACACATCGAGAAACTTAAGAGAACTGCAACCAGAGAACATAGCGTATAAGCCGTGATAATTCACACCCTCCGCATTGAAATGGGACAAGTCCAGCGAATCCAAACTTGAACAATTGGAAAACATTTGGTTCATGGATGTCACATTCTCCGTATTAAAACTTGAAATGTTGAGATCATGGAGCTTTGTGCACCCATAGAACATCTGGGCCATTGTTGTTACTTTCTCTGTGTTGAAATGGGAAAGGTCGAGCGTTTCGAGGTTCGAACACAGGGCAAACATCCCTGACATATTCTTGACGTTGGACGTGTTGAGGTTTTCGATACCCTCTATGCTGGTAAGATTCGTACAACCATTAAACCAATTGGAGCACGTCGTGTGGGTTTCATCACGGAAACCAGCTTTGAAGACAACCTTCTGAATTTCTGCAGCATGGGTATCCCATTCCGGATTTTTTCCATAACCCAAACCAAGGATGTTGTCGCCCGCAGGCTTCGTGGCGCCGCGATGGAAGGAGAGCGTGCCGGTTGGCGCATCCCATCGCACCCAACTGGCAGTAGCAGCCGTGAGATAACCTCCCTCTCCCGTGTGAGCCATCTCCACACCCGTCTTATTAGGGTTATAGTTGGGCAGATTAACACATCCGTCAAAAATCGAAAAATCTAGGGTTACTTTATCTGTAGTAAATGCAGAAGTGACGTAGATCTTCTTGAGGTTTTTGCAATTACTAAACGCATCAACCATGGAAACCATTTTGGGCGTTGCAAACGAGGAGAGATCAAGCGTTTCAAGCTTCGTACATGAGAAGAACATCCCAGTCATAGATTTCATGTTCTCCGTATCAAAACTGCTTAAATCAATACTTTCAAGGTTAGTACATCCTTGAAACATGTTTTGCATGTAAGCCACCTTTCTGGTATTGAAACTGCTGAGATCGAGACTCCGAAGTGACGAGCATTTTTCGAACATTGATGACATTTGCGTCACATTTGCAGTATTAAAGCCAGGGAGATCGAGACTCCGAAGTGACGAGCAATTATTGAACATTCCTAGCATAGTGGTCACGTTTTCGGTATTAAAACTGGAGACATCGAGGGTTTCAAGCGTGCTACAAATGCAGAACATATTCTCCATAGTGGTTACTTGTCCAGTTTTAAAATCAGTAAGATCGAGCTTGGAAAGCGCCCTACAGCCATAGAACATCTTGCCCATGTCTTTCACGTTTTCGGCATAAGAACCGGATAGATCGAGTTCGGTAAGGCTTGTGCAATCCTTAAACATACTACGGAGATCAGTCACGCTGCTGCCTATGAAGCCTTTGGGCAACTTGATTGAGCGTAGATTCTTAGCGCCATCAAACATAGCATACATGTATTTGACCTTTTCCGTATTAAAGGAAGACAAATCAAGTGTTTCCAAGCTGGCACAGGAGGAGAACATTAATCGCATATCATCGACCTCTGACGTGTTCAAATAGTCCAAGTGCTCAATCGTTGTCAAAGCTTCGAACAACCAAAACCAGGCTCCACAATCTTTGGGCCGTGCATCCTTGAAACTCTCGTCAAAGACCACGCTTTTTTTTTTTTTTCTTTCATCTAATTGCTGCCACAAGGGATTAGGGGAAATACCTTGGTCGTTCCCTTTACCGAAATTCGTGTCATAATAGAGCGTGAGGGTCTGAGTCTCTCGGTCCAATCTCGCATACATTATTCGCGTTTGTTTCTGCGCCATCGCGGGCTGCAGGAGCATAAGCATCAGCAAGAGCGAGAGCGCGCATCTGCGCTGCAATAGATATTGGGTCATTTTCTTGATCATGTTGATAGTTTTTTTGTTTTAGTTTGGGTGCGCCAAGGCACCATTCGTTGGTTGTGATAGAAAGAAGGGGCAATAGGCTGTCTATTCCCCCCAGAGGAAACCGTCCTCGTCTAAGGTAAATTCGGCGTCCACCAGTTCCTGTCGAGTCTGAAAGCGCCCTTTATAAATTTTTACCTGCGAGGGGTTGATCATCATGCACGGCCCAGTCTGCGCGACGTCAACCTGGGGCTTGAGATACTTTTTTTTCTTCATACTTTTATTTCTTGTTTTTGATTATTGTCTTCACGATTAGTCCGTCGGGCGCACACGACAAGGACTCAGCCTCTGCCGCGTGGATCTCTTTCCGACGCGATCATTAGCGCAAAAGTAGGGAAAAGTAGTGAGACAGGGTGTCGCATTGTCCTGTTCAGGTGTCTCTTTGGTGGTAAATAGTTGTCTCCTTCCTACCAAAGAGACAATGGTTCATAGCCAGGAGCGGTTGCGTTTACATATTTTAAGAAACCAAGGAAAGAGCCGTCAAATATCAGAAAAGGGATCTTCTGATACGGAGAAAAGGGAATCTTCTGATACGGAGAAAAGGGCTCGTCTCCCTGCTACGAAAGAGACGCGTCCGAATCGTGGGCTTTGGCCAAATAGCGCTCCCGCCAAACGGTCGGCGTACACGCCTCCCGCGCCTTGAAGATGCGGTAGAGGTGGGTGCGGGAAGAGAATCCACATTCGGAGGAGATGATGTCATTACTATATTCAGGGTTTTCGATCATCATCTTCTTGGCTGCCGCAAAGCGGATGTCGCTCAGCCATATCCGGAACGTAGTCTTCAGAGACTGGTCGAAGTATATCGTGAGTTCGTCTTTCGAGACATGGATCGCATGGGAGAGGGAGAGGAGGTTCACCCCCCCATCCTTATAGCCCATCGCCGCGCACCATTCGTCCAGCCGCTGCTGGATCTGCTTTCTTCGATCCTCAGGCATCAGCGAGGCAGTTTGCGTCTCCTCCGCTTGGTCGGCTGCATGGGCCGCGTCGGCATGAAATGCGTTATCAGGCGTTGCGTTATCAAGGGTTGTGCCAGCATGAGACGCATGGGTAGGAGACGCGTTGGTAGGAGCCCCATTGGCAGGAGTTGTGCCAGCATGAGCCCCATCGCATGGAGCCGCCTCGCCAGGAGAAGCGACATCAGGAGAAGCGACACCATGAGCCGCGACGGCCTGTTGTGCTACCGTCTCCTCCTGCTGAGCGACTACGGCAGCAGGGCCGACCTTTTCCTCCGCCTCTTCGTCGAGCAGCGACTCCTTCGGCTGATAGCTGTAGCCCAGGGCCACGAAACTCAGGACGAAGAAGAGGAAAGCCATGAGCCCCAGAGGCGCAAAAAGTAAAGCAACTTGGTGGAGATGATGGCAAAGGGCGATACCACGGCGGGGAAGAAGAGGATGAGGAGGCTGGCGCGGGAGTAGCGTACATAGGGCATGATGTCGCCGCCCGCCATCGTCTCCAGCAGACGGCGGCGCTTGATGATCTCGCGGACGATGACGACGATGCAATAGACCACATTGGCGGCAAAGAGGGCCAGCATAGCATAGAGCCAGGCCCCGATGCGCATTTCGCCATGCTGGAGGAAGCCGATGAAGAAACAGGCGAGGATCGCCAGGTTGATCGCTGCGCAGACCGCATAGACCCTCCTCCTGCGGACATGTGTGGCCTCGATATGGAAGATGCCCATCGAGATGAGCGAGAAACAGGGTGCATAGACGAGGGCATTGACCGTGGCACCCACCGCGTCGTCAACGGCCCTGAAACCATAGCGCATCTGCATCAGATAGTGCGCCGCCAAGCCCATGATGCCGACAAAGATCAACCATCGTGCGCGCTCATAGCGCGGATTGAGCCATCGCGCCTGGAGACGGGTGACAGCGAGGGTGAAGGCATTGAACAGCATGAACAGGAAGCATGCGAACTGCAGCAGAAACAAATGATCCATAGGACAAAAGATCTCGTTGGAAAGGAAAATAGGTTTTATGGACAAGGCACCTGCCCGGCGCTTGACGCCAGGCAGATGCCTCATGATGATTACAGGCTGTAGGGAGTAGTACCCTCTCCTACTTCGTCATTTCATAGACCACGTCCATGAGCTCCTTGCCCAGGGCGTCGGCCTCCTCCATCGTGGCCGCCTCGCTATAGACGCGCATGATGGGCTCAGTATTGCTCTTGCGGAGGTGGACCCACTTCGTCGGGAAGTCGAGTTTCACACCATCAATATCCGTTACCCGCACGTCGTCCATCGATCCGAAGCGCTCCTTGACCTTGCCCAGGATGGCATCCATATCGGTGTCGGGCGTGAGGTCGATGCGGTTCTTGGCAATATAATAGGTCGGGAACGTCTTGCGGAGCTCACTGCACGTCAGTCCCTTCTGTGCCAGCGAACTGAGGAAGAGGGCGATGCCGACCAGGGCGTCGCGACCGTAGTGGCTCTCGGGATAGATGACTCCGCCATTGCCCTCGCCACCGATGACTGCACCCACCTCCTTCATCTTGGTGGTGACATTGACCTCGCCGACGGCAGAGGCAAAATACTGGCAGCCATGGCGCTCGGTGACGTCGCGCAGGGCGCGCGTAGAACTGAGGTTGGAGACGGTGGCTCCCTTGACGTGGTCGAGGATGTAGTCGGCCACGCTGACGAGCGTATATTCCTCGCCATACATCTTGCCGTCCTCCTGGATGAAGGCGAGACGATCGACGTCGGGATCGACGACGATGCCGAGGTCATAGCCTCCTGCTGCCACCTCGCCCATGATGCCTCCGAGATTCTTCTCCAGCGGCTCCGGATTGTGGGCGAAGTCGCCATTGGCCTCGCCATTGAGGATGGTGTAGCCGACGCCCAGTCGGTCGAGGAGCTTCGGCAGGATGACGCCGCCGACGGAGTTGATAGTATCGACGACGACGCGGAATCCACGCTTGCGGATGGCCTCCGTATCGACCAGGTCGAGCGCGAGGACGGCCTCGATGTGGCGGTCGTCGAAACTGTCGTCCTGGCGGTAAGTGCCTATATGATCGACATCAGCATAGTCGAAGTCTTCTTTCTCTGCCATGGTGAGCACGGCGTTGCCATCGTCCTTGGTGAGGAACTCGCCCTCGTGGTTGAGCAACTTGAGCGCGTTCCACTGGCGCGGGTTGTGGCTGGCGGTGACGATGATGCCACCTGCCGCATGACTCATGCGGACAGCCAGTTCGGTGGTCGGGGTCGTGGCAAGCCCGATATCGAGCACGTCATAGCCCATTCCTATCAGTGTGCCGCAGACCACCAGTCGGACCATGTCGCCCGAGATGCGTGCGTCGCGGCCTACCACGATACAGTTGCTGCCCGTCGGGTCGCTCTGACGGATAAACTTGGCATACGCCGTGGTAAACTTGACGATGTCCAACGGGTTGAGCGTATCGCCGGTAGGGCCTCCGATGGTTCCACGGATGCCGGAAATGGATTTGATCAGTGTCATATTTTCTCTTTAGTTTTGTAATTGCATGTTATCTTCCGCGCTCGTAGGTGATATCGTAGAGACACGGATAGACCGACATCGTGGCCGCATAGGTGCCCTCGGTGGAGGGTACGATGATGCGCACGCGGGCGATGCGGTCGTCGGCCGAGAGCGGCCTACCCACCTTGATGTAAGGCAGCGGGGAAAGCCATCCGTTGGGCACCTGCGTGCTGCCGGAACTTCTTCCATAGACTTGATACATCACACTCGACGTGGGGTCGAAGGAGGCCGTGAAGGTGCCGGAGGTGTTCGTGACCGACATCTTGTCGACCAGCGCGCTGAAATAGAGGATGTTGTTGGTGGCGATGATGCTATCGGTGAGGAGGTTGCGCTCGGTGAATCGGCAGAGCACGGTGGCCGTCTCGCCATCCTTGATCTTCTCTCCACAACCCTTCTCTACGATTTGGAGATAGATGCCCGAAGACTCGAGCAGCACAAACTCGTTCTTGCTCACGTCGGTCATCGTGTCTTGATCGAAAAACTGGCGTTCGGAGATGACCGTCACGCTGCTGTCGTTGAGATACTGGCGGATGGCTCCGTTCTCTCGCTTGCGCTGGTCAGCATAGGTCTCGTCATTGCTGCACGCCGACCAAAGCAGAGCTGCAAGCGGGAGGAGGAGAAAAAGCGTTTTCTTCATCGGAATCTTTTACGTTCAATAATATCTTACTGCAAAGTTATAGCAAATCGTCTGTTCCACCATAAGACGACGCCCATTTTTAGCTACTTTTGACATTAAAGACTGCCCTACAGACCATGATCCTGGGCCGCGAGGGGTCATCGCAGCAGCTCCTTGTAGGCCATGATGGCTCGGAGGACCACCTGCTCGGCTTCCTCGATGGAGCACTCCAGGCGTCCGCCTGCCGCGTCTTCGTGTCCACCGCCGTGGAAAAACTCCTCCGCCATCTTGCGGCAGTGGAACCCATTGCCCGAACGGAGGCTGACGCGTATGACCTGGTCCTTCTCGGTGTCCTCGCGCAGCGAGATGGAGAGTTTGAGTTTTTTGATCTTCTGCGGGATGTTGACCACGCCCTCCAGGTCGCCCCTGACAAACTGGAAACGTCGCATTTCGTCGCGCGTGACGGTGTAGTAGGCCGCATGGGAAGCCGGCAGGACACGCAGTTTCTTGAAGATCACATAGGACCTGAACTTGATGGCCTGTGGCGAGTAGTTGTTATAGACGCGGTTATAGACGCGGTCTTTGTCCACGCCCTTCTCCAGCAGGTGGCTGATGATGAGATAGACGGCTGGCGCATTGGAGTTGTAGGTGAAGGCCCCCGTGTCCGTCATCATGCCGCAGTAGATACATTGGGCCATCTGCAGCGTCATCTCGTCGTAGGCGCCCAACTGCCACAGCAGGCGGAAGACGAGTTCCGACGTGCTCGACATCGCGGGATGAGACACCGAGAGCGCCGCCTCGACGGTCGGGCCCACATGGTGGTCGATGAGCAGTCGGGGCGCCTTCGACTGGGCAATGACGTCCGCCATGTCCCCCGTGCGCGAGAGGTCGTTGTAGTCGAGACAGCAGACGAGGTCGGCCTTGTCGAAGACCTCCTTCGCGCGGTCGGGATGCTTGTCGTAGCGGAGCAGGGTCTGCGATCCTGGGAGCCACATCAGAAAGTCGGGAGCGGCATCGGGGATCACGCAGGTGACCTCCTTGCCCAGGGCCTGCAGATACTGCGCCCAGGCCAACATCGATCCGATGGCATCTCCGTCGGGCGACTTATGGACTGTGACTACCACAGAGCTGGCATCGGCAGTCAGCTGCCGCAACAGAGCAAGCTGACTGTCGTCCAGAAGGTTGATTTCCATGTAGAAATGGTTGGTGATACGATTAGAACAGTTTGGCGGGATAGACGCCCTCATCGACGAGGCGCTGGATGCGATCCACGACGCCCTCACGGTCGGCAGGATAGGTGACGCCAAACCAATGGCTGGTGGTGTCGAGCACCTTGACGGCTGCCGTGCCATCGTTGATGAGCTTGTTGACCATCAGCGGGATGAAGAACTCGGCCTTCAGGTTGGCCATGTTCTCCGGATCGGAGAGGAACGTCTTGAAATACTCCTCGCTATAGTCGAAATAGTCGGGCGTGAATCCCCATACGTTCATCGAGACCGGCGTGTTGTCGGGCGTCGTCACCCACTGGTCGTCGTCGTCCTTATACTGCACGGCGCCGTCCCTGCGCTCTATCTTCGTGCGCTCCACGACGGTGGCCAGGTTGCCCTCGGCGTCGGTCGTGCAGATGCCACGCGATACCGTTCCGTTCTCGCTGAGCGTATTGCCCACGCGGAAACCCACCATCGCGTAGCGGTTCTTGCTGCCCTCGGGGAGCTCGGAGAGATACTTGCCGATGACCATGAAGGTGTCGCGATTGTAGAAGTCGTCGCAGTTGATGACGCAGAACGGCTCCTTGATGACGTCCTTGGCCATCAGTACGGCGTGGTTGGTGCCCCACGGTTTCACGCGGCCCTCGGGCGTGGTGAATCCCTCGGGGAGGGCGTCGAGGCTCTGGAAGACGAGCTCTGCGGGGATGTGGCCCTCATACTTGGCGAGGACCTGCTTGCGAAACTGCTCCTCGAAGTCCTTTCTGATGACGAAGACGATCTTGCCAAATCCCGCCTGGATGGCGTCGTATATGGAGTAGTCCATGATGGTCTCACCATTGGGTCCAAGTCCGTCGAGCTGCTTCAGCCCGCCGTAGCGGCTACCCATTCCGGCAGCCAAAAGAAGTAATGTCGGTTTCATGTCTTTTTATGATTTTGTCATGATTATACTTTGTTCTCTCTACCTCATTTATATAGCGCACGCGCGGCGCCCCATCTCTCCGGGGCCCGCCCAGGCGCTCGCCCTCCCCCACTCGGGGCTAATCGAGCAGGGTGCTGCTGCGTACGCGGCTCAGCGTCTCCGGCGTCATCTGGAGAAAACTGGCCACATAGACCAGGGGGGCGCGGAGGACGATCTGTGGCGCCAGTTTGCAAAACTTGCGGTAGCGCTCCTGTGCCGTCTCGAAGCGCACGAGGTCGGCCATGACCTGCGAGATCACGAGGCTCTCCTCCAATATCTTGCGAAAGAGGATCTGTATGTTCACGTTGTGGAGGGCCACCTGCTCCAGGCGATGCTTGGGGAGCGCATAGATATAGGAGGCCTCCAGGGCCTCTACCTGCAGATGGGTGGGCTCTTCGTGAAACAGGCTCTCGATGCACATGAAGATGGTGTGGTCCACCCCCAGGTGCTCCGTGATCTGCTTGCCGTTCTTGAAGTAGAACTGGCGGATCAGTCCGCGCTCCACATAGTAGATGTTGCGGCAGACCTCGCCCTCCCTTAGGATTATCTCGCCCTTGCTGAACTTCATGGGCACCAGCACGCTCTCCAGCACGTCGAGTTCCTCGTGGGTCATCGTACTGTACTTGCGGGCCAACTCGCGGGCCACCTCCCTGAGGGTTGCTATCGGTTCTCTCATCGTGTCTCCTCTTTTCTCCTTTTTATATATCTTGTTGGCCGAAGGATGTTCCTCCGGCGGTTAGTCCAATTTCAGCACGGCCAGGAACGCCTTCTGAGGCACCTGCACGTTGCCGACCTGCTTCATGCGCTTCTTGCCCTTCTTCTGCTTTTCGAGCAGCTTGCGCTTGCGGCTGATATCTCCGCCATAACACTTCGCCGTCACGTCCTTGCGCACCTGCTTCACGGTCTCGCGTGCGATGATCTTCGCTCCGATGGCCGCCTGGATGGCAATGTCAAACTGCTGGCGCGGTATCAGTTCCTTGAGTTTCTCACACATCCTGCGTCCAAAGGCCACGGCGTTGCTCTCGTGGGTCAGCGTGGAGAGGGCATCGACGGGCTCGCCGTTGAGCAGGATGTCGAGCTTGACCAGCTTCGAGGGGCGGAACGAGTCGATATGGTAGTCGAAGGACGCATAGCCCTTGGAGATGCTCTTGAGCTTGTCGTAGAAGTCGATGACGATCTCGCCCAGCGGGATCATGAAGACGAGCTCCAGTCGGTTGCCGCTGACGTAGTTTTGGCTCACGAGCTCGCCGCGCTTGTCGAGGCAGAGCTTCATGATCGGGCCGATAAACTGGCTGGAGGTGATGATGCTGGCCTTGATAAACGGTTCCTCGATATGGTCTATCATCGTCGCGTCGGGCAGCCCCGAGGGGTTGTGCACCTCCTTCACCTCTCCCTGCTTGTCATAGACCATGTAGCTGACGTTGGGGACGGTCGTGATCACGTCCATGTTGAACTCGCGGTCCAGCCGCTCCTGGATGATCTCCATGTGGAGCAGTCCGAGGAATCCGCAGCGGAATCCGAAGCCGAGGGCCTGGGAGCTCTCGGGCAGGAAGGTCAGCGAGGCGTCGTTGAGCTGGAGTTTCTCCAGCGAGGCGCGGAGGTTCTCGTAGTCGTTGGGGTCGATGGGATAGACGCCGGCAAAGACCATCGGCTTCACCTCCTGGAATCCCTCGATGGCCTTGGCGCAGGGTCGTTCGACGTGGGTGACGGTGTCGCCCACCTTCACCTCCTTGGCGTCCTTGATGCCGCTGATGATGTAGCCCACCTCGCCTGCGGAGAGCTGCGCCTTGGGCACCATGTCCATCTTCAGCACGCCCACCTCGTCGGCGTCATACTCCTGGCCGGTGTTGAAAAACTTCACCTTGTCGCCCTTGCGCACCACGCCGTTATCGATCTTCACCAGCGTGATGATGCCGCGGAAGGAGTTGAAGACCGAGTCGAAGATGAGGGCCTGCAGCGGCGCGTCCTTGTCGCCCGTCGGCGCGGGGATGCGCTCCACGACGGCGCGGAGGATGTCATCGACGCCCTCGCCCGTCTTGCCCGAGGCCCGGATGATCTCCCCGGGCTCGCAGCCGAGCAGATCGACGATTTCGTCCTCCACCTCCTCGGGCATGGCGTTGGGCATGTCTATCTTGTTGATGACCGGGATGATCTCCAGGTCGTGGTCGATGGCCATATAGAGATTGCTGATGGTCTGCGCCTGCACGCCCTGTGTGGCATCGACGATGAGCAGCGCGCCCTCACAGGCGGCAATGCTTCGCGACACCTCGTAGGAGAAATCGACGTGGCCCGGCGTGTCTATCAGGTTGAGCAAATATTTCTTTCCCTCCATCGTGTACTCCATCTGGATGGCGTGGCTCTTGATGGTGATGCCGCGCTCGCGCTCCAAATCCATGTTGTCCAACATCTGACCCTCCGTGACTTGGATGGTCTTGGTGCGCTCCAACAGACGGTCGGCCAGTGTGCTCTTGCCGTGATCGATATGGGCTATGATGCAAAAATTCCGTATATGGTCCATTCTTGTATTGTAATTTCAAAATGCAAAAGTAGCAATAAAAAACGAGATACACGACTTCCAGCCCGTTTTTTGCTCGCCAACCGTGCAAAACCGTGCCACGGGACGCGCTTTGGCAAAACCTTTGTGGCTCTTTTTGCCACTTAGAGGAAATAAAAAACACGATTTGGCGTTATTTCAATAGCGTGGCGATGGCGGACCCGGGACACGACCTGCCCCGGGGCGGTTTCGCCATAGCCGACATTTACAGAAACTAAAAGAGAAAAACTTACATGAAACAGACAATTTTAGTGACGGGCGGAACGGGCTTCATCGGTAGCCATACCACCGTGGAACTGATCGAGGCTGGCTACGACGTGGTCATCATCGACAACCTTTCCAACTCCAAGATAGAGGTGCTCGACGGCATCGAGAAGATCACGGGTGTGCGCCCGGCCTTCGAGCAGGTAGATCTGCGCGACAAGGCTGCCACGGAGGCCGTGTTCCAGAAGTATCCGGCCATCGCGGGCATCATCCACTTCGCCGCCTCCAAGGCCGTGGGCGAGAGCGTCCAGCTGCCCCTGCTCTACTACCGCAACAATGTTGTCTCGCTCATCAACCTCCTGGAGCTCATGCCCGCCTATGGCGTCAAGGGCATCATCTTCTCCAGCAGCTGCACGGTCTATGGACAGCCCAACCCCGAGAACCTGCCCGTCACCGAGGACGCGCCCCACCAGAAGGCCACCTCGCCCTATGGCAACACCAAGGAGATCAACGAGCAGATCATCTACGACTTCATCCATAGCGGCGCGGCCGTCAAGAGCATCGTCCTGAGATACTTCAACCCCATCGGCGCTCATCCCTCGGCGCTCATCGGCGAACTGCCCAACGGCGTGCCCAACAACCTCATCCCCTACGTCACGCAGACGGCGATGGGCATCCGCGAGCAACTGACCATCTTCGGCAACGACTACGACACGCCCGACGGCACCTGCATCCGCGACTACATCTATGTCGTGGACCTGGCCAAGGCGCATGTGGCGGCCATGGCGCGCGTGCTGGACCAGGAGACCGAACCGATCGAGTATTTCAACATCGGCACGGGCAAGGGCAACTCCACGCTGGAGATCGTCACGACCTTCGAGGAGGCCACGGGCGTAAAACTCAACTGGAAGTATGGTCCGCGCCGCGAGGGCGACATCGAGAAGATTTGGGGCGACTGCACCAAGGCCAACAAGGTGATGGGCTGGAAGGCGGACACGCCCCTGGCCGACGTGCTCCGCAGCGCCTGGAAGTGGCAGGAGAAACTGCGCGAGGACGGCGTGATGTAGAATAACCGAAGTTTCGCAAGTGGTTCAAGAACGGGCTGAAGGCCCAAAAGCTCCTAGCCCAG
>OFMN01000574.1_pt1 | contig 32064 bp, 34 predicted proteins | sample 1541791 | NCBI WGS metagenome assembly OFMN01 (sample SAMN04209248, study PRJEB22552) | human gut metagenome | biome: gut; material: feces | host: Homo sapiens | place: USA: Oklahoma
TAATTCTATCTTTCTATTCTACAAAACTTATCTTTCTTTGTAAAGAAGCAGTCTTGCTGATTTTTGTTAATTTATGCTGATTTTTTGAAATAGTCTATCCTAAATCTCATTTAAGATCCTGCTTGCTTCTTCAAATGGTTCTAAAGTTCTCTTTAGAATTCCCTGTGTTGCTGCAATAAAGATTCCATAATTGACGATTGGAACCCCTGCATCTTTGACTCTTGCGATACGGTTCTTCATCTCTCTTCTATTTAATGTGCATCCTCCACAGTGAATAACCAGATCATAAGTATCAAGATCATCTGGAAATGAATTTCCACTGCTTGTATGAATATCAAACGTCTTGCCTGTATACTGTTTCAGCCATCTTGGGATTTTCACCGTTCCGATATCATCACACTGCCTGTGATGAGTACATCCTTCTGCGATCAGAATCTTTGCTCCGTCTTCTAGATGTTCTAAAGCTTTGACTCCTCTGACTTCCTCTTCCAGATCTCCTTTGTATCTTGCAAACAGGATTGAAAATGAAGTTAGTTTAATATCTTCTGGAACGATCTTTGAAACCTTTCCAAATGCCTGGGAATCTGTGATCACTAAGGCTGGTTTCTTGCCGATTTCTTCTAATGTCTTTTCTAATTCTGTCTCTTTCACAACGATCGATGCTGCACCCGCTTCCAAAAGATCACGGATCGTCTGCTGCTGTGGCAGGATCAGTCTGCCTTTTGGTGCTGCACTGTCAATCGGTACGACTAAGATTACAAAATCATTTGGACAAACTAAATCTCCTACAATCTTTAATGTATCATCATCGGTTGGAATCAGTTTCCCAATCTCTTCTTTCAACTCCCAGATACCTTTTTTATCCTTGGCACTGACGAAACATGCTTTGTCTTCTTTCCATTCTTTTGCATCAGTAAGATCCATCTTATTGTAGACTTTCAGATAAGGAATCTTCTTTTCTTCGATCAGACATATCATATCTTCTTCAAACTCTGTCATGCCTGCGGTCGCATCCATGATCACGAGTGCTATATCAGCTTTTGCCAATACTTCTTTTGCTTTCTTGACACGCTTTGCTCCTAATTCTCCTTCGTCATCAAGCCCCGGTGTATCGATCATAACAACCGGTCCTAATGGAAGAAGCTCCATTGCCTTGTATACAGGATCTGTTGTTGTTCCTTTGACATCGGATACGATCGCCAGCTCCTGATTAGTCATTGCATTGATGACACTGGACTTTCCGGCGTTTCGTTTTCCAAATAATGCGATGTGAATCCTGTCTCCTCTTGGTGTTGCATTTAAACTCATAAGATTCCTCCTGTCTGTCTTTATGGATCGTTAACTTTTTTATCTTTGTGCCTTACGATAACCTGCTGCCTGTGCTTCCTTTTCACTCTTAAATGTCACTAAATATTTTGATGTTCCCATACGGTCATAGTCTCTTTGTCCCGGACAATGATAAACTTTTGATCTGCTGTTTCCTCGAATTTCCTGTGAAGTACTTGTTTTCGTATTTGTTTTCGCTGCTGTTGTATTTTTGTTACTTCTGTAACTTTTGCTGTTTGAATTGTTACTGCTGTCTGAACTGTTGCTGTTATTGGAAGAATTCTGATCTGTATGATATTTCTGGCTTGCTTTGGAATTCTCTGTTGTCACCTCTACGCTGCTGTCTGCTTCACTGTCTCCTGTTTCATAATCAATCTTCACTCCATCCTGTACGTTATATACAAAGACATTAAACTTGATATCTTCTCCCTTATCTTCCACAGACATCGCTTCCATCTGTACCCCTTTGGCTACCAGATCATCTCCGTCAAAGACTGGTGTGACTCTGTATAATACATGGTTTCCTGTCTCACGGACATAGTCACCGACCATCTCTTCATATGGTAACATTCCATCCACGTTAAAAGATCTTGTTCCTGTGATCAGGTTCTTGTTATTGGCATTCTCACCGGTCAGCTGATAAGCGATCAAATGACAACGGTTATATAGATATTTCCCATCAACGTTATTATATTTTGCTGTATGCCATCCGGTTGGTTTTACCATACCGATTGTTCCGCGTTTTCCTTTTGGCATGATATCTTTTCCAACACACGCTTCCGCCACCTGACATCTTCCTTCAGAGTCAAGTCTGCTGTAAGACTCGTAGGATTTTGTTGTCAGATCTTTGGATGTAAAATCTGGATTATTATTGTCAACAGCAACCGTCATATTCCCTGAAAAATCCGGAATATTGTCAGATGATACAGATTTGGTGGAAGAATTTGTACTTCCTTTGCTGCTTTGTTCGCTCTGTGCGTTTCCGCTATTACTGCTATTGCCTGTACTCTGGCATCCTGCCAGTGATACCACCATCATTCCTGCGATCAGCAGAGCATATAATTTCTTTGTTACTCTCATCATCAACTGTTTCTCCTCTTGTTATATTCTTTTCTGATCTAGCTTATTGTTTTGGAAGATAGATCTGTTTTGTAATCTCGTGAGTGGAACCTTCGATCTGTTCTTCTTCTGCAAGTTTCCATTCCTCAAGATTCACATCCAGTACCTGATCGGACGGATAGACTTTATTCCAACGGAAGATCACGATCTCTTCAATCTGATCTATCACTGGTTTTAATGGAAGATTCTCTACAATACAAGTCTCCCCTTTTCCTGCCTTGTGTAAGCAATCTTCACAAACAATCGGATCGTTGATCTCTTCATACAACTTCTCTGTATATGCATTCATATAGACCTTCTCCCCTTTGGTCATCTCCGCAATATACTCTCGCAAGCCTCGATCCTGACTCTGCCTTCGATCATTAAACATCATACCGTTGTTGTTGTCTAAGCATAGAATTATTATCATTCTTTCCATTCTCCAATCGTACTTATGTTCTATTTATGTATTATATCTTGTGCGAGAGGATATTGCAATAAAAGAAGCTCTGAATTTCTCCAAAGCCTCTTCTTACTTTTCATTCTTTTTTGTATTCTAATTGTATTTATGATACTGCTTTCATCACTTTTTCTCTCATAGGCTGTGTCATTTTCTCTGGTTTTAAGATCTCTTTTAATTCTTCTTCCTTTAACAGACCTTCTTCTAATACCAGCTCTTTTACAGAAATTCCTGTTTTTAGTGATTTCTTTGCAATCTCAGCAGACTTTGCATATCCGATATATGGACATAACGCTGTTGAGATTCCAACACTTTTTTCAATATATTTTTCGCACTGTCCGGCTTCGGCTGCCATCGTGATCGTATAGTCATGTCCAATGATCAGGTATACAACCTGTGATACAACTTCTGGAATCACTGGGTTGATCTTTCCTGGCATGATGGATGAACCATTCTGTCTTGCTGGAAGATTGATTTCTGATAAACCAGTTCTTGGGCCAAATGACATTAATCTCAGGTCATTGGATATCTTGGAAATATCAACGGCACATGTTTTTAACACCCCGGATACACTGACAAATCCATCTAAGTTCTGTGTGGCATCGATCAGATCATCTGCCTGTTTTAATGAAATTCCTGCAACTTTGCTTAATTCATAAGAAATGTTTGCAAGATAGTAAGGGGCTACATTGATCGCTGTTCCAATGGCTGTTGCTCCGATGTTTAAGACTTTCATCTCATCCATAACATTTTTTAGTCTCTTAATATCCCTTTTTAAAACATGTGCAAATGCTCCAAAACTTTGTCCTAGTCTCATTGGAACGGCATCCTGAAGCTGTGTTCTTCCCATTTTGAGGATATCATCAAACTCTGCTTCTTTTTCTTCCATGGCTTTTTCTAATTTCTCAAGTTCTTTGATCGTCTGTGGAAGTAATTTTAAGACGGTGATCTTTCCTGCCGTTGGGATTACATCGTTCGTAGACTGTGACATATTGACATGATCGTTTGGATGTACAATGCTGTAATCTCCTTTGGTTCCACCAAGGATTTCTATCGCACGATTGGCAATCACTTCGTTTGCATTCATATTGGCAGAAGTTCCAGCCCCTCCTTGGATTGCATCCACGATAAACTGATCTCTTAAATTTCCATCCAGTATCTCATCACATGCTTTGATGATCGCCTGAGCAATCTGCTGATCTAGTTTTCCAGACTTTTCATTCGTGATCGCTGCTGCTTTTTTGACCATTACGATACTGTCGTCTTGTTTCAAGATTTTATGTGTTGAAGCTTAACACAGTATGCAATGTTCGTAAACCTTAATCCTGTCTTTCCAAATTTAAAGTTCAAATTTTGTGTTTCAGCTTTTCTTTTTTTAATGAAAGTCTTGATTTACTTTAAATAATTAAGCGGTTGGAAGCGGAAGGAATTCTGACTGGATTTCATGCTTCTGTTGACCCGATCCAACTTGGTTATCATATTAAAGCATATATCAGTCTTGAGATCAGCCCTGCACAAAAACCCGAAGTTTATCCTTTTCTTCGAGCTCATCCAAATGTACTGGAATGTGATTGTGTAACTGGAAATTATTCTGTGCTGCTGAAGGTTGCTTTTCCTAGTACGATGGAACTGGATGAATTTATTGGGAAATTGCAGCACTTTGGGAAAACTAGTACGATGATCGTGTTTTCTACGATCGTTGAGAATCGTGGGGTGGTTCCTGAATAGTTGATTTGTTTTTAATTTCTGTTATCTAAAATAACAGGGTAAAATTTTACATATGGAACATTTTCTTTTATAATTTGTGCAACCTTTTTACTTATTATAATTTCCCTATACTCATCGTAAAATTCATATGTCTTATTTACATCCTTTAAATTTTTTATTCCTTCTTCTGTTATTCTTTTCGGTATGAAATAGAAAATGTTTTCATTTTCTGTCATATTTATTCTTTCACATTTTTCACATTGATTTTCAAATTTATAATTTTCATCAATATAACTTTTCTGTGGTAATATATTATCAGTAATAAAAGTATATCCTAATATCTTTTTACTTTTGCTTATAATCGGCTGAAAATATTTTTTATCTACTCCTGATTCTTTTAATTTCTCCACCAGTTTTGGTAATAACAACAACTCTCCTGTTCCATCCAAGCCTGCAAACCCATAATCATTCTCATGTTTTTTTATATATCCTTTCGGTTGTGCATAAAATAAGCTATTTGTTTTTTCTTTACTATGACAACTTTCACATTCACTATATTCATTTTCAATATCTTCGTATTCTTCACAGTAATATTCTGGAAAACATAAAACGAATGCTTTTGCCTTTTCAAATTCTTCATCTGAAACTTTAACATCATAATCCAAACAGATAAATTCTACATCTTTCCTATTTGATTTATAAAATTCAATTATTTGTTTATATAGTTCTGAATCTTGATTAATCTTATATGTATATTCTCCAGAAAATCGATTTCCTGTTCTGTATTTCTTTAATCTGTATATGAATCTAGAAATATTTTTTTTTACTTTCCAATCTGTTTCTTCATCATTATAACTTAATACAATTTCTACATTAACTTCCAATTTCGTCTCCTCCTGTTATCACTACAATTTTGCTGCTTTTGAATTGTAATTTTACCTTTGAAAATCCAGAAATTACCAATCACCAATTCATTGGGTCCCGATTTTATATGATCTAAATCTGTTTCACTTATTTCTTTTTCTATTATTTTTTTCTCTGTTATATGATAATCCGTATAATCAAACTTGCCTGCATATACATGAATTCCATCTCTTTCATTCTTAATCATATCAATATCATCCTTAATTAAGATACTCTTAATAAAGTCGCCATTCTTGTTAAATTTCTGAACGACACCTAACATTCCAGTCGCAACATATATATTCCCTTTGTCGTCAATGGTTGCTTTAATAAAAGAATCTTTTTTATTTTGTAATTGTATATTACATACTATCATTGTTACAAAGTCTTTAACATTACTTACAGTAAAAATATTTCCCGAAAATATTGATCTATTTCCGAATTACTTGGAAATAGTTTTTTAATTTCTCGTAAATACCATTTTCTTTTTTTTATCCATTTTTTTCTCTTTCCTTGTAAAATGCAAATATAAAAAATATACACTTCGAATTTTTCTTGATTATTATCATATAGTTTTTTTATTATATTTTTTCCTTCATCAACTATATTATAAATATCATTTTCCTTATTTAAGAAAAATAAATATTCTGTGGTTGCATAAAAATAACCTGTAAGTAATTGTATTTTGATATTTTTTTTAAAAAACCTTTTTTGATATTCTACTAATTCAAAAAAAAGTTTTTTTTCATAACAATCTTTCTTATAATAATCTATAACATTCTCCATATAAACTTCTTCTAATGCCATCCAAAGCTGTGTATATAAAAGTAAGAAAATATCATCTCTCTTATTTTGTTTCCACAAAATATATAACTCTCGATTCGTTTTTCCAGTTTGATTTAAAGAAAAAAATGGCTGATTATCATAAACCAATTGTTTTAACCCATGTATCACTTAATTTTACAACTCCTTTCTTAGCTATACATGTACCTTCGATAATTTTCTCTTTATAATTGTATACAAATTTATATACTATTTCTTTTCCTTTCCTTTTTACAATTAGTTTTACATACTTCCACTGATTCTTTTTTGTTACTTTTGTCCACTCATGTTTACTCTGCATAATGTGCCTTACTTTATTTTGATCAGAAGCTACTCTTCTTATTGCACTATTGACTCCTTTTACCGCTAATCCACTACTTGATGATGCTCCCATAGCAACACCGATACCATAACCTGCAAATGCTCCTATAATGGCTCCTACTACAGCTCCTTTAATTCCATATGTTGCTATAAATAAATTTCTTTTTTTCCCTTTATATCCTAATCTTTTAGCAACTAATCTACCTTTATATGAACCAGCTATTGCACCAACAATTCCTCCTACTCCGATACCTACTAAAACTGCTGTACTTACTAAAAAATGCCCACTAGGATCCACATAATTCACTGGATTATAATACCGTGCATTCAGATAATACAATCCCGTACTCTGATCATAGATTCCACCAGTATAACACACTTCATTTTTCGCCTGATCATCTCCATGAATAATTGTCTCTCCATAATCCGTATACTGATAGGTTGCATCTGCACTTCCATCTTCTTTCACTAGGCTAGTTGTACTTCCCTGAATATCTTTATTATACAGATAATATTGCGTATCATCCCCTTTGAATCTCTCAGTTGCAAGGATATTTCCTTCTGTTCCAATCAAGTTCTGTGAGTTTTGATTTCCATCACTTTTTCTGTCTCTAGATCAGTGTAGATCATCTCTTTAACTTTTCCGTACGCATCATAGGTATAACTTCTGAGGACTTTCTCTGTTGTCTGATTCTTAGAATACAGTTCTCCTTTGATCTCCTGCAGCCATCCGTTTTCATCATAAATATAAGATAATGACTGGAGTCCATCTTTGGTAGTCGGATAGGATACCTTACTGAGATTTCCATCCTCATTATAAGTATACCGGATCTGATGGGCTTTGATATCATCTGCCGTTGGCTGGGCATTCTGACTGATCTCTGCAAATGCTGTGAGCCTTCCTCTTTGATCATAAGTATATTCTGTATAACGATATTCGCTAATCAATGACTTCGTAAGGTCTCAGGGAACTTAAGTCCTTTCTATTTACATAAAATAATAATTATCTCTATTTACTTCTATTTTTTTTATTTTAAACCCATGCGAATGATCTTTAAATCCTGGAACTATTGCTTGATATTTCTTTTTTACTTTCCTTGCTTTTTTATAACTACTATAATATCCTATATTCATAGATTCTATTCCTTTGTTTTGCTTTTCGTATATTAACTTATAAACATACATATTTATTACATATCTCCTTTCAAATCGTCACTGCAAAAATAACCATCTTTCCACTCCTCATGATTTATTATATATTTACTTATGTAAAAGTCTTCCTCATGTCCTATAAATCTTGGTTGTGTTTTAAATCTTTCTATTGCTTTTTGAGCTAATTGTTCAGATGAATATACTGCAATTACCTGTTCATCAGATTTTCCACTCTCTTCATCTAAATACCACCAACTCAGTTCATACACTATCATTTTATTTTTCCTCCTCATAATTTATTTCCTATGATATTTTATTATACGACTATATTCTGATCCAGGTCCTTTGCCCCAATTCCCTTTTCCGTATTTTTCATTTAATATTCTTGTTGCATATCGTGTCTTGATTCTTCGTCTTTTCCAAGTTGAATATGATACATAAAATACCACTCCTCCGGCAACTATCTTTACTAACGTATACAATGCCACTGCATAATGCCCACTAGGATCCACATAATTCACTGCAATACACGTATAAATGTTGCGTATCAGGTTTATCATTTTCTCCATGATAAGTATCTTCTGTTAGGAATCTTCCATCTTCTGGATTATAATATCTGGCATTCAGATAATATAGACCTGTACTCTGATCATAGATCCCACCCGCATAACATATTTCATTTTTCGCCTGATCATAACCCTGGATCATTGTTTCTCCAAAATCCGTATACTGGTATATTGCATCAGCACTTCCATCTTCTTTTACCAGAATGCTTGTACTTCCCTGGATATCTTTGTTGTAAAGATAATATTGTGTTGCATTCTGTTGAAATCTTTCTGTTGCGAGGACATTTCCATCGGTTCCGATCAGATTCTGTGAATTCTGGTTTCCATTTGTATCAGTTGTATAAGCCACCACTCCATCCTGATAATAATAGTTGATCGTCTCATCTCCATCGATCTTCTGGATCCGCTGTCCTTCTCCATTATAGATGTTCTGCTGGATCACCGCTGTCTTTCCGTCTTTTGTCACGGACACCTGACTTAATCTGTTTTCCGCATCATAGACATAAGTCTGATCTTCTCCAGTCTTTGTGTTCTTGATGTCCGTCTGATTTCTATTAGTATCATAGCTGTACTGACGAAGTTCTTCGACTGCAATCCCTTTTTCTCTGATCGCAGTCTTTAACTGGTCCAATCATTATAAGTATAGAAAGAATGTATTAAGTTCCCAGATTCTTAAGAACCTAGTTCAAAAATCCGTACGCATCTCAAACCGTACATTATAACTCCCAATTCCAAAAGTTATCACTTACTTCTTCCAATAAGATTAATGAAAAATTCTTCGGCTTTATGATTTTCTTTAAAATATCCATTTTAAGAAAAGTATCATAACTATATAATTTGTTTAATGACATCTCTTCAATTTCCTGTAAAGATATATAGACCACATGTTTTTTTAAATCTTTTTTTATTTTTTCATACTCCGATGTGTCTGGACTTGTCAATCTACCTATTATATGATAGACTGCTGGAATATCCTTATCACATTCAAGAGATTCTCTTGCATATTTAAGTGCAGTTTCATTGAATAAATCATATTCATCTTTTGCAACTTCCCAAACCGCTCTTAAATATAAGATCAATGCCTTATTTTCCTCAGATCCGTTATTTTCCAACCATTGCTGATATCTATTGATTTCACTATTTCCATAAATACTTTCCACATAGCTTCCAAATATAAAAAATTGTTCTTCCATCATATTGGTCCTATTTTTTTCTAATAATTCCAATATCATTTCATATCTATCATTGTTTACAGGATAGTATAGTTCGAATACACATCTCTGTAATATAAATTTCCCATCTAATAATAATCTTTGATATAATTTTTTTTCTTTCTGGCAAATAATCGTTTTTTTCTTTCCCATTCTTTCTCGAATCCTATTGATGAGTCGTTCTCTGTAAATTCGGTTATATCTTTTATCTTTTTCTATATTATCAATCAATTTTTTATTTATTTTTTTTAACCACTTGTTATCATCTTCATTTATTATTACATCCTCAACAGTATAAAGTGCCTGATATCTTATATCATCATCCCAAGATTGTAATCCATTCAAAATAGCATCTAAATATTTCTCATTCTTTGTTATATAAAATAAATAATCATAAATTCTGTATTTTGCATAACCTTTTTTTTCTAAGTTTTGTAAAATTTCTTTCATCCTTTTTTCAATGATATCATCATCTAATTGTCGCATTATCCCAATATATCCTATCGCTTCAATCAACTCATAATTAATAAATTCATCTTTTTGATATTGTTCAAATAAATTCAAAAAATCTTCTAACCTTTTAAATTCTTGAATTACTAATATAGACTTTTCTGCAATTAATCGATTCTTATCTTTTATCATATATTTTGAAATATCATAACTCCAGTCAGATAATTCACATTGAAGAACATCTAATACTTTTGTTTTATAGTAACTATTATTACATTGACTAATTTCTCGTATAATCTCTTTATCTTTTTGCGAAAATAATATGGCTTGTTTCTGTTTATTTATTATCGACATTAGTTTTTCCAATAAATTCATAGTCATTTTCTCCCATAATAATGTCAAAACCTAAATCATTCATTTCCAAAGGTTTTATTTCGAATATCTTTCTTATAGATTTACCTATTCTTTAGTACTTGATTCACTTAAGAAATAGATAATTTCCTATATTAACTTCTATATTAGATACATTATTTCAATATTAGAAATATTTGTTATCTTAAACGAATCAAGTATCACTATTTTCTGAAATTTTAATGTCCCTGGGACCTTAATTAATCACACATCAATACCGTAGACCTTATGTTATCTGGCAATTTCCATATCTTCTGCTTTTCTGATTTCTTCACTCTACACTCTTTTATTGTGTTATTAATTCCTCGTTTTCTGACTTCGTAAGGTCTCAGGGAACTTAAGTCACTATAGTATTAGTCATCTTGCAATCCCGGAAACTTTTGATAAATATATTTTTTTATTCTATAACTATTACTGTCTGTTACAGCTTCTTTTATATCCGTATCACCTGCCCCTTCCTTGATCAAAAATTTTACCATTAGAAAATCTCCTAATGTAATCGCTTCATATAAAGCAGATGTCATTTTTTCTCCATCAGAGTATTTTCCAATCTTATTAACTTCGCCTCCATTGCTAAGCAATAGTTTTACTAATTTTATATTTCCCGTATCTACCGCGTTTATTAATGCTATTGGTGTAACTACTGCCTTCTTTTTTATTAACAATTCTGCAAGATCTATTCGGTCACTCATTGCTGCTGTTTCTAATATATTTTCATCATTATCTTCTGGTGATATATTTATATCTGTTAATTTTGTCAATAAGTACCCTAATGTTTTCTCCGAAATAGAATCTATCGAATTCTCAATTGATTCGCATATATCTTTTGGAGATGGTTTTATAATATCCATTAGATATTTTATTGTATCAATGTTGTTTGATTTTATCGCAAGGTCAAATATATTTTGAAAATCTGCATTTTCTTCTCGAACAGAAATCTTATTCTTTACTGCATATTTTAACACTTTCAAATTTCCATATTGGGCAGCAACCATTGCAATATTCTCCCCATATGTATTATGTAATTCATGAATGGAAATTCCTTTTAAAATTGATGAATTTATTTCTTGTCCTATTGAGATTTGATAGAAAATCTTTCGTTTCTTTGACAGGTCTTTCATTTTTACAATTCCCTGCTTCATTCCCCATTGAAGAATATATTCCGTGTTTGCCGATGTATCTCCATAAACGCCCGTACGATATCCATTGATCAATATTCTTTTTGTCATTTTTGTAACTGGAATTTTTTGTTGATACAGATATTCTATTAATTCTATTTGAGATTTGGCATCTTGAATTTCGCCCGTTGATAATGCGTAATCTAGAGCTGATATTCCTCTTTTTTTATACTTAACATCAGCTCCTTTTTCTACCAATTGCTTGCAAAATTTTATATTTCCTTGTTGGGCAGCAAGCATAAGTAATGAAATTCCGTCTTTATCCTTGTAATTGGGATCAGCTCCTTTTCTTATTAAATACTGGGCAATTTTATTGTCTTCATGCATGGCTGTATCAGCATATACTGGATTTTTATCTGATTTTCCATAAAGACTATCCATTGTCAAGCCTATATTTCGAAACGAATTCATATTGGCACCATCATCAATTGCTTCTTTGGCTGCTTCAACTTCATTTGTTTCTATAGCATTGTATAATTTTTGATTTTGCTTTCTGCTTTGTCTGTAAGATTTACAACCACCGATAGTTACACAAAAAGCTGCTATCCATATAGTGCAAATAAATATTTTAATTTTTACCATTTTATTCTCACCTTTTTGTTTCTTCGATTTGTACTTGCGGATTTACTTAATCTTAATGTCCCTGGGACCTTAAGATTTTATACAGCTGTCTGTTTTCCTTCTTTGTCATACTTAAGGTACCGCAGATCTTATGATATCTACGTTTCATCACATATTTTGTATCTTATCTATTATACGATTTCTCGTATTTTTATATATTATTCGATTTTGAACATATAAAATCATAACTTGAACTGCTCCAAAAGCAAACACTATAACACTTTGTGATATAACACCAAATATTATCATTAACACTATATAAAAAAATATCACCATTTTTAAATAGTATAATTTAAATTTTTGAGGTTTAATTATTATTTCACATCCAGCGTCTTTTGATATAACATTAAGATTAACTTGCATTTCTACAGTCAAATTTTCATAATTATATGTATCTATTAACCATAAATTTAACTTTCCTTGACCATCATCTGTTCTAAAATAATTTTCTACTTTATTATTTTCACTTGACCAACTAGTTTCTAATAATTTTATTTCTTGTGCGGATAAAACTTTTACTCTTTTTATATAATCTTCAATCCATAAATCCTTATTTTTTTCAGAACTTATCATTATAACCTCCTCATCTAATAATGAGCATTATTAGATAGCCTTAAGAATTTCTTATTTTAAGACTATCTAACATATGCACATTGGGTACCGTAGACCTTATAATATCTGACAATTTTCATATATTCATCATTTCTAAGATTCTTGCTTCTATTTTTCTAATTTCTTCATTCTGCACTCTTTTATTGTACCTCTATTTTCTGACTTCATAAGGTCTCAAGGAGCTTAAGTTCATACAGTATCCTGATATGTCGTTTTCATTCTCCCCTTATGCTTGAATTGTAACATTTCACCATTTTACAGGCAATCAGATTTAGTTTTTTCGTCGTTTAATACAAAAAACTTTTTTATTTTTGTGAAATATTATGGTTGACTTTTTTAATAAGTATACCTACTTAATATATTGTTCCATTACTATACAAAAAAAGAACCCTGATAACTAAATTACCAAGGTCCTTTCCATATTCTCATAAAAAGCTAAGTTATATAATCTTAGCTTCTTGCTCTTTCTTCTAATAAAGCTTTCACTTCTGCTTCTGTTTCTAACTGCATTACTTCATCAACTAATGCTTTACATTCATCCATTGTCCACAGAGACATAACTTTTCTTGTAGCAAGGATTGCTGTAGCACTTACTGAGAATTCGTTTAATCCGAATCCTAATAATACTGGTACTAATAATGGATCGCTTGCTGCTTCTCCACACATACCTGCCATGATATCTTCTTTGTTTGCAGCTGAGATGATATTTCTGATAGAACGAAGTACAGCTGGATTGTATGCAGAGTACAGATATGCAACATCTGGGTTACCTCTGTCGGCTGCCATTGTGTATCCAGTTAAATCGTTTGTACCGATACTGAAGAAGTCTGCTTCTTTTGCAAGAATGTCAGCAATTAAACTTGCTGCTGCAGTTTCCATCATAACACCAACCTGGATGTCTTTGTCATATGCGATACCTTCTGCATCTAATTCCTGTTTCAGTTCTTCGATGATCGCTTTTACAGCACGAAGCTCGTCTACACATGTTACTAATGGTACCATGATACGAACTTTACCGAAAGCACTTGCACGTAATAATGCACGAAGCTGTGGTTTGTAAATATCTTCTTTTCTCTGTAAGCAGAAACGTACTGCTCTGAATCCTAAGAATGGATTCTCTTCTGTTGGAAGTCCAAGATATGGAAGAGCTTTATCTCCACCGATATCCAGTGTACGAATGATCACTGGTTTACCGTCAAGAGTTTCAGCTACTTTCTTGTATGCTTCAAACTGAGCTTCTTCTGATGGAATCGCATCGCTTTCCATGAATAAGAACTCAGATCTGAATAATCCAACACCTTCTCCATCACGCTCTAAGACACCTTCTGCTTCGTCTGGTCCACCGATGTTAGCAACCAGTTCCACAACGTGTCCGTCTGCTGTCTGGGATTTCTGTCCAACAAACTTCTGAAGGGCAGCTTTCTCTTCTAAGAATTTTGCTTTCTTAGCTTTATATTCTTCTACAACAGATGCTTCAGGATTGATGAATGCTTCTCCTGTTGATCCGTCAAGAACAACTTCATCTCCATCGTTCACGATAGAAACGATGTTTTCGATACTAAGAACTGCTGGAATTTCCATAGATCTGCAGATGATCGCAGAGTGAGATGTCTTACCACCGATCTCTGTTAATACACCCTGAACATTTGCAGGATTGATTCCTGCTGTCATAGATGGTGTTAAATCTTCTGCTACTAAGATTGTTCCTTCTGGAACTGCACTGATATCTACTTCTTCAATTCCAAGTAAGATCTTAATTAAACGAGTTTTGATGTCGCCTAAGTCAGATGCTCTCTGCTGTGTCAGTTCATCGTCTGCCATAGCGAAGATCTGTGCGAAGAAATCGCAAGCTTCTTCTACAGCAGCTTCTGCGTTGATCTTCTCTCCATCGATCTTAGCTTCGATCTGTTCTGAGATCGCTGGATCCTGGATCATCATGATATGACCTTCTAAGATCTCTGCTTCCTGCTCACCAGCAGTTACTTTCATGGATTCAACCATCTTCTGAGTCTTCTCAATGAAAACTTCAATTGCATCGCTTAAACGTTTTTTCTCTGCTTCTGTATCTTCGATAGACTGTTTTGTGTAATTAAGTTCTTCTTCCTTAATCTTAACGATCTTACCGATACCGATACCAGCAGATGCTCCTATACCTTTATACATGTTGCCACCCGTCCTTTATCAAATTATATGTTACACCCATTATGAGCAGTGATTATTCACCTAATCCAGATTCAATCAGTTCTGTTGCATGTGCAAGAGCTGCTTCTTCGTCTGGACCTTCACATACTAATTCGATTTCAGAACCACATTTGATGCAAGCTCCGATGATGTTTAATAAGCTTTTAGCGTTGATTTTTTTATCTTCGAATACGATAGTTACGTCAGATTCGAATTTAGTTACAGCTTTCGCTAAAACTCCAGCTGGTCTCATGTGTAATCCCTGTTCGTTTTCAATGACAAATTTCTTTGATACCATAATTGTTTCTCCTTCTCACATATAAAATAATTTTAATTTATCTGGATCTTTAACTGGCTTATCTTTGTACTCATCTAAGTGCAATTCCTTAAAAAAGCATAAAAAAAGACCTACTTTAACAAATGTTCACACTTATTAAATAGGTCTTGCCTGCCTTACCAGTCACAATCCAAAATCTGATAACATTATAATATCAAATTCTGACGCATAAGTCAACCTAGATTTATATCTGACCACTTGTTTCAAGGATCAGCCTTTTTACATAAATGATAAGATACATTTTCTCATCCGCAGATAATTTACAATCATAATGCTGTTCAATATGTTCCACGATCTTCTGACTGCACACATAGGCTTCCGGATATTTTTTCTGATTTCTTTCATAAAATTCAACATCTGCTTCTTCATCTTCTTCCATCGGATGTTTCTTTGACATGATCTCTGTCTCAAGATATTGAAGATGCGTTGCAAACCGCTGATATGCCGGATGTTCTGGATTAAGAACGATTTCATAGAATTCTTGAATAATTGCCATAACTTCTTGAACAAAAGAAGACTTCCCGCTTAAATCCAATGTAAAAATCTTCTCAATCTTGTTTTTATCTAATTCATCTCCTGCTTTTTTTCGAAAACCAATTCCCTTGCCCATCAAAATAACTTCCTTGCCGTTTGCATCAAATGTACTAACAACATTGTTATTAATTACTTTCTGAATGATCACTTTCAATTCCTCCTAGATGTTTCCAAGAATCTCTTTTGGGATATATGCTTCTACATAAATTCCATCTTCTCTATATTCTTCTTTCAAAAGCTGTCCATGAGCTCTGATCTGTTGAATCTTACCTGCATCCTGATAATCATATAATTTCTCCAGATATAATTTCTGTTTCTGCAGAATCTTTTCAATATTCTCTAATAACTGGTCAGTCCCCTCTCCTGTCTTTCCTGAAATTCTTACGACCGCTTCTGCATTTTGATCTTTTAAAATCTCATCTCCATTCAAAAGATCGATCTTATTAAATGCTGTCACGATCGGCGATTCATTCGCACCAAGTTGCTTTAATGTTTCGTATACCGCCTCCATCTGCTTTTCTTTCTGCGGATTAGAAGCATCAACAACATGCAGGATCAGATCACTGTATTTTGCTTCTTCCAATGTACTTTTAAAAGCCTCTACTAAATGATGTGGAAGTTTGCGGATAAATCCGACCGTATCTGTCATAAGAATTGTCTGCCCGCCACTTAAATCCAGACTCTTTGTTGTTGGATCAAGGGTTGCAAACAACTGATCTTCCTCATAGACACCTGCATTTGTAAAATGATTCAGAAGCGTTGACTTTCCAGCATTCGTATATCCAACAATACACACAACCGGAAGATGATTCTTCTGGCGCTGTTTTCGCTGTACTTCTCTGTGCTTTACAACATCACGGAGTTCTGCCTTAAGTCTTGATATTCTCGTTCGGATCAAGCGACGATCCATCTCAAGTTTCTTTTCTCCAGGTCCTCTTGTTCCAATTCCTCCTCCAAGCCTTGATAACGCTTTTCCCTGTCCGGTAAGTTTGGATGCACGATATTTCAGCTGTGCAAGTTCTACCTGTATCTTACCCTCTCTTGTAAATGCCCTCTTAGCAAAAATATCAAGAATGATCAAAGTTCTGTCCATTACCTTTGTATCTAGTGCATCACTAAGATTCCCCATCTGCGCAGGAGATAACTCATCATCACATACAATACCTATCGCATCTGTTCCATATAACAATGCCTTAACTTCGTCAATCTTTCCTTTTCCAATATAAGTTCCCGGATGCGGAGCTTCTCTTACTTGAATCACTCTTGCTGCAACCACTGCTCCAGCAGTCTTTACCAATTCTTCTAATTCATCAAGAGATTCTTCTGCCTCTCTCACGTCCTGATCGGCCACTGCAACAAGAATAACCTTTTCAATAATCTCTTTCTTGATCTCTTCCATAATGACTCTTTCCTATTCCTGATTTAATATCTGCATTACCGCCATCGCAAATGCCTTTTCTTTTGCTGTTTTGATCTGTGTTGGTTTTCTCATCAAAAGATCCTTATCACTTCTTTTTCTGACATCTTCCGCATATTTATTAATATCAATTCCTAGATATTCTGCACAAGTTCTTCCTTCTATTTCCATGTCATTATCAGTCACTGCCCATGCATCAATAACTCGATGATCTTCTGGATTTACCGCGATCATCAATGTCATTGCTTTAGAAAACACATTTGTCTGTGAAAATCCCATAGCAACCTTTGCATTGGCCCCATATTGTTCTTTAAATTCTTTATACATCTGTGAGACATATTTTGAACGCTGATTCTGCATATAAGAATAGCAGATAAATAACAGAATACAAAATATGATCAACACTCCTATTATCAAAATAAACATCTTATTCCATCTTCCTTATAATTTTTCCTCTATCACGGAGCGTTCATGTTCTGCCACATTCTCAAAGAAATCGTTCTTCATAGAAAGTATCAACATAAATAATGTATCGATCACTGCCATCGCAGCCATCCTTGTAAAACTAACCTGATCATAAAAAATGTGTTCCCTTGTTGCTGTTATGATCACATGATCACAAATCTCAGTTATCGGTGACTTTGCCTGATTCGTCACTGCAACAGTCACTCCACCTTGCTTCTTCACGATCTTAGCCATGCGAATCAGACGCTTAGATGCTCCCGATGCTGAAATCGCAAAAAATACATCACCTTTCTTCAGCGTTCTTGCAAATGCCTCCTGTGTCTCCCACATTGGAGAAGTCACAGCATGTAGCCCAAGCTGATTAAACTTATATGTTCCGTCCATCGCAATCGGTATTGTATTGCCCATCGCAGCAAATTCAATGAGATTTGCACCCAAAACTGCATCCACAATATTTCGAAGTTCTTTCTGATCAAAATTGTGAAAAGTTGCTTTAATCTCTTCTACTTTACTAACCATAATATTGTGAAGAGACTGTTCCATATTCTCAATATTAATTTCATTCGATGCTGCCAGTTCTTCCTGCTTGCTTTGTTCTCCAGCAAGTTTCAACTTCAACTTGTGAAATCCCTCACATCCGATCTTCTTGCAAAAGCGAATCACAGTAGCCTGACTCGTAGCACAATTTTGTGCCAGTTCAGCCACCGACATATTGATCACATCTTCCTGATGTCCTGCCACGTAATCTGCAACCTTCTTTTCTGCATCATACAGACTATCATATGTCGAAAAAATCTGATCTCTTATCAGAATATCTTTGCCCATAACATTCCCTCATTCAATGCTTTTGTCTGCCATTTATCTTGTTTCCAAAAATGTCAGTTCTTTCTTTCCCTGTGCATCCTTTGGATACGCCTTTACATAAGCTTTTGTATATTTATATGCTGTATCAAAATCAAACAAAGACTCATATGCACTAATCCTTGCAAAGAGCACTTCTTTCTTATTCTTTAATTCATCCTGTTTCAATGCTTTTTTAATAACCTGAAGTCCTTCTTTGTATTTCTCCTGTTTTGCATAAATTGCATACTTGGTACAGTAGATCTCTCCTTCTTTCGGAAATTCTGAAATTCCAAGATTGCATACTTCTAGTGCTTCTTTTGTTTTATTTCTCTGCATCAGACAATATGCTTTTAAAGAATATGCCTTAATTTCTCCACGATCGATCAATCGATCATAAATTTCAGCTGCTTTGTTATATTCACCCATCTGATACAATGCCTCTCCTTCATAAAACAGAACATTCTTCTTCTGTTTTGTAAAGATCAATGTAAATCTTGAGGCCGCACTATCAAATTCTTCATATGCTTTCTGATATTCTTTCTGTTTTAGATATTTCACACCCTGATCTTCTGCCATTCTCTGTCTGATATATCCAATACCGCTGACCGCAACCAATCCTATGATCACGATCAGTATAACTGTTACAATTCCTTTTAATCTGCTATTCATTCTCATTCTCCTGATCTGTTCTTATATTGTTGTTACTCTTCAGTATAGCAAATTATGTTTTATCATACAAGCAGTCTGTCTCCTTATCTTATATTGACATCTTCGTTGTCTTGCTGTTTCCTGCTTTATCAATAAAACGCACATATAATCTTGCTTTTCTATATTTTTTCGCATCATATCTGACACCGTTTGCAGTTTTCCATTTATATTTTTTGGCACTCTTTCCTTTTGGAACTAACTTATACGCGGTTTTCTTCTTGCCACTAGTTCCATAATTTGCCGAAAAAGTTACTTTTTTCTTCTTTCCTGATTTTTTCTTCTTAAGCCTAAGCTTTGTCGGTGCCTTGGTATCAACAACGATCTGCGGAAGTTTTAATTTCTTCTCTCCAAGCATCGTATTATATTTTACATAGACCTTTGCAATCGTTCCGTTCTTTAAGGTCACAGATTTTCCATAACGATACGGAAGTTTGGCACTGCTTTGTCCCTTTTTCACGATCTTATATTGCACACTATTAATCTTCGTAAAACTTCTGGCACTGGCATTGATCTTTATTGTCACATTTTTGTTTGTATAGATACTCTTTGCATCTTTTGTTCCAGGATATGCTGGAAGTATTTTTGTTTTTTTATTGCTTACGATATCAATGGACTGCAAGACTGGCATGGAAATACTCTTTCCTGATGATATGATTTTTCCATTGACACTCGGTTTATTTCCACCTTTTTCTGTTCTTACATATAAATGACTTCCATCAGAGGTGATAACGATCGTTCCCCTGTTACCTGTCTCATAAATATCCATCTTGGAAAGATCCGTAAGAACATTTTTCATGGGAACTTCCCCTGTATTTTTATATCCATTGCTGATAACCGCAATATTTGCTTTGGTATGATCGATCAATAATTTGTGATCTGATGTCCGTCCTGCGATCAGTTTGTCCTTTTCCTTTACATCTTGATAACCATGATGTGGTTCTTTTAATACCTGTGCCTGCAGATTATAACCTTTTTTGATAATCTTCTCTATCGTTTCTCTCTGGGCATCTCCTGTCATCAAAAATGAATTCTTTCCATAGACGATTCTTGTAACGATGGAATATTTATTTTCCTGCCTTACATTAAGATCCACTTGTCTTCCATACTTATAATTATTCTCCAGTGGCCCATAAAACGTAATCTGTGCCTGGCCAAGATAAATCTTTGAGCCGGCCTTGGGAATAACATATTTTACATGCAAAGATTCATCTTCTTCACTATTTCTTTTTTCAATTTCATCCTTTACTTTTTGGTATGTATTTGAATCAAATTTTGTCCATTTCGCAGTTTCTGAAGTCTGTTCCTTAACATTATCATTGCTCCTTAAGTAAGTCATTTCTAAAGAATTCCCATAAATCGTATTGATCGTAATGGTTTTATCTTTCAGAATCTTTACCAAGCCGCCAATATGATCCCGATGTGGATGTGTAAGAATCACAAATTCCAAATGCTTTACACCCATTTTTTTAAGATACTCATAAGCTGGATCTTTTTTCTTGGCATATGTCTTATCTTTCGTTCCGTTGTATTTTTCAGCTCCTGTATCGATCATTGCATATTTGGCGTTGCTTCCTTCCCCATACTGAAGCAATGCTCCATCTGCGCAGCCAACATCAATAAAATGAATTTTAAAATTCTGTGCAGCCGATACTTTATGAGTAGCTTTGTATATCGGTGTTAATGTTATAGTCATTAGTATGATCAACAGACATGCTGTAATCTTTTTTATTCCTTCCTTCACATTCTTCCCCTTATCTTCATCTTTATGTCACTTGTTATCATTTCTTTGAAGTATTTTCCCCATAAAAAGAGAAGCCTCCAAAAGAGACTTCTCCTATTATATCACAATTTCCACTACTTATCTAATTTTATCTAAGTGCCAGATATCATCAACATATTCCTGAATTGTACGGTCAGATGAGAATTTACCACATCCTGCAGTATTTGTCATTGCCATCTTCGCCCATTTCTTTGTATCCTGATATGCTTTTGCCACTTTCTCATGAGCTTCTGCATATGAACGGAAGTCTTTTAAGATAAAGTACATATCTGCCTGACTTCCTGTATCACCAAATAACAGACTCTGATATAAGTCTTTGTAAAGTTCATGGTCACCATCTGCATATGTTCCATCAACTAACTGATCTAATACTTCATGAATATCTTTGTCATTCTCATAGATCTCATATGGATGATATCCACCATTGTTCTCGTAGTTGATAACTTCTTCAGAACTTAAACCGAAAATAAATGCATTCTCTTCTCCGATTTCATCAACGATCTCAACGTTCGCTCCATCCATTGTTCCAAGTGTTGGTGCACCATTTAACATAAACTTCATATTACCTGTTCCTGATGCTTCTTTGGATGCTGTAGAAATCTGTTCGCTGACATCTGCTGCCGCAAAGATCAATTCCGCATTAGATACACGATAATCTTCGATAAATACTACTTTTAATTTACCTTTGATCGATGCATCATTGTTTACCTTATCAGCTACAGAGTTGATCAGTTTTATCGTCTGTTTTGCACGACGATATCCAGCTGCTGCCTTCGCACCAAAGATAAATGTTGTTGGATAGAAGTTCATATTTGGATTCTTCTTTAACTGATTGTACAGATACATTACATGTAAGATGTTCATCAGCTGACGTTTATATTCATGAAGACGTTTTACCTGCACATCAAAGATAGATGTAGGATCAACATCAATTCCATTATGTTCTTTGATATATTTTGCCAGACGTTTTTTATTCTGCAGTTTGATCTCCATAAATTCTTTCTGTGATTTTGGATCATCTACATATTTCTTAAGTCCTGACATTAAAGAAAGGTCTGTTGCCCATGTATCTGTTCCAAGTTTTTTAGTTACCCAGTCAGAAAGTAATGGATTACCATGCATTAAGAAACGTCTCTGTGTGATTCCGTTTGTCTTATTGTTAAACTTCTCAGGCATCATCTGATAGAAATCTTTTAATTCCTGATTCTTTAAGATTTCTGTATGAAGTTTAGCTACACCATTTACAGAGTATCCTGCTGCGATCGCCATGTGTGCCATGCGTACCTGACCATCCCAGAGAATTGCCATCTTTCTGACTTTCTCTTCGTTACCGGGATACATCTCACGAATCTTGTTCACAAAACGGCGGTCGATCTCTTCTACGATCTGGTAAACTCTAGGAAGTAATCTTGAGAACAGATCGATTGGCCATTTCTCTAATGCTTCTGCCATGATCGTATGGTTTGTATATGCACAAGTCTTTGTTGTAACTTCCCATGCTTCATCCCATCCAAGACCTTCTTCATCCATTAAGATTCTCATCAGTTCTGCTACAGATACTGTTGGATGAGTGTCGTTCATCTGGATTGTCATCTTCTCATAAAGTTTTGTGATGTCGTCATGATTCTTCTTATATTTGGCTACTGCTGCCTGTAAGCTTGCAGATACGAAGAAATACTGCTGTTTTAAACGAAGTTCTTTACCTTCATAGTGGTTATCGTTTGGATATAATACTTCTACGATATTCTTTGCAAGGTTCTTCTGTTCTACGGCTTTGTCATATTCACCTTTGTCAAATGAATCTAACTGGAAGTCAGTAATTGGTTCTGCATCCCAGATTCTTAATGTGTTAACAATGTGATTTCCATATCCTACAACTGGATAGTCATATGGTACAGCCATAACAGACTGATAATTCTCCTGAATGAAGTTTATTCTTCCAGATGCTTCATCATATTCTGTACGGATATTTCCTCCAAAACGTACTTCCTTCGCATATTCAGGACGTTTTAATTCAAATGGATTTCCATTCTTTAACCATTCATCTGGTACTTCTATCTGATATCCGTCTTTGATCTTCTGCTTGAACATTCCATACTGATAACGGATTCCGCATCCATATGCTGCATATCCAAGTGTTGCAAGTGAATCTAAGAAACATGCTGCTAAACGTCCAAGTCCACCATTACCAAGGGCTGGATCTGGTTCCTGGTCTTCTACCATGTTAAGGTCTACACCTAATTCTTCTAATGCTTCTTTCACTTCTCCATACATACTCATATTAATGAGGTTGTTTCCAAGTGCTCTTCCCATCAGGAATTCCATGGACATATAATATAAAATCTTCGGGTCTTTTTCTTCATAAGTCTTCTGAGTATCCATCCAGTCTTCAATGATCCACTCTTTCAGAGCATAAGCGACTGCCTGATAAATCTGCTGCTGGGTGGCATTATCAAGTTCTACTCTGAACTGAGTCTTAAGATTATTGATGACTTCCTGTTTGAACAGTTTCTTGTCAAATCTTTCTGTTTTCATGATTGTCTCTTCCCCTTTCGTATTCCCAGTATATTATTAATTTTAGCATATAAACTGGAAATATGATACAAAAATTGCGGATATTAGTTGTATTTTTTCATAAAATATCGTTATTGATACAAACTTTCAGACACACATAACCGTCCATATCCAATTTCATCATTCGGATATCTATCATATCCCTGTAATCGTCTCGCTCCCCTATGAAGATACCCCTTCATTCGTTCTCCATAAAGATATGGATCGTTTTCTCTTACAATTCCCCATTCCATCAAAAGAGCTGCTGATCCTGTAACAAATGGTGTTGCCATCGATGTTCCTGATCTTACACTCTCGCCTCCTCCAACTGCTGCTGCCAAAATTCCAACACCTGGTGCTACAAGATCCGGCTTATCTACACAAAATTTCTGATCTCCTCTTCCTGAAAAATCTGCATAAGCCTGATATCTGACATCATAAGCACCTACGGAAATCACATTTCTTGCAGTTGAAGGAATTGTTAAAGTAAATACTTTATCTGGTTCTAAAAATCTGGTTTCTGGATTGCTTCCTGCAGATACCGGAAACCACATCTGATATTCACCATTTTTTATATTCACTGGTGAAATTTCTATCTTCCACTGACCGCTTTCTATATAATTTCCTTCCATCGGTATAAAACTAAAATATAGTTCCTGCCTAACATTATATGGTGTTGAGTACCCATTGTACACGTAAACCGTTGTATCCTTATATGTGTATTGCGATTTTCCTTGCTGGGCCACGATCGTATATGTGATTCCCGATGGAGACTCAAGTCTGATCTTGAATTCATCTACAAAATCTTTCCAGATCTGTAGATTCAAGTTCTGCTCAAATGGTGCCACATCAAATAAAATCAGCTCCGTTTTTGTCGTGATCTTTCCTTGTTTATGACGCCCACTATTTCCCTCATTCCCAGTTCCTATGCAAATAGAGCTTTTCCACTGCCCTGCGATCTGTGAAACAAATGTCTCCAACAACGAATTTCCTCTGTGATCCCCGTAATTATGCCCATAACTGATATTCACTGCCACTGGTCTGTTTTCCCTTATCGCTGTATCGATCACATACTGCAGTGCTGTCATCAACTGTGTCGTCCTTGGAAATCCTTGTTTGCTTATATCTCCTAATTTCACAACGATCAGTTCTGCCTCTGATGCCACACCATTTCTTCCTGCACAGATGGATGCTACATGCGTTCCATGACCAAGATCATCACGACTTTGAAACATTTGCCGTCCATTTTCTGAATGAATTGCTGCATTGATCTCTTTTCTTGTATACAAAGTTCCATTTATAAATGGCTGTGGTGGGATTCCCGAAATCGTCTGATCCCATAACTCATAAATTTTCGTATCTCCATTTTCATTGATAAAATCCGGATGAAATATATCGATTCCTGTATCGATCACTGCAACAAAAACACCCCTTCCAGTCAATGAAAGAGGTGTATTCTTTACCGACAACATACAGGAAGCTGAAATTGATACCTGTCGGTTTAATAATAAATTTTTTGGTTTTTCTATGAAGATCACTTGTTCATTTCTTGAAAATGCTTCTAAATCATTTTCTTTGATATATGCGATCGCATATCCCATGCTCAATGGTTCAATATTGGTTGTTGATGATTTTTTTAATGTCTTTAGATCACCTGCATAACGAAAGATAATCTCCCATCGATCAAATGTCTGATCATATCCAGCATTTAAATCTTCTGACCTTTCCCGTTCTTCTTTCGTAAGATCCAGTGCCAGATTGAACTGGTTATCAAATTTCTCATCTTGTTCCATAAGATCCTTTCACTTTCTATTGGTATGGTCTTATTTTATGCCTGTTTCTTTGCGTTCATTCCTATTTCACTTCTTGCTTACAATACTTCCACACCAATGCACAAATCCCATAAATCGATGATGCTATCATGATCCCCGCAGCAACTGCGATTGCGATCAAGATTGTCTTTTGTCCATATAAAGAAGATAAATGCCATTGCTTGGCAAGAACATAATTCATTGTGTAATATAAATTTCCTCCTGGAACAAGCGGAATGATCCCGGTGATCAAGAATACCGTAACTGGTGTCTTTAAAATTCTGGCCATCGTCTCTGCATAAACCGTTGCGACTGCCGCAGCTGCTAAATTCGCTGCAAACACACTTGGCATCTCATTCCATGCAACTAAATATGCGATCCAGGATACCATTCCTGAAATTCCAGCCATACAAAGTTTTCTTCCTCGAAGATTATAAAGCACTGCAAATCCAAAACTTCCGACAAAACTTGCAAGTACCTGAATGATCTCTGTTTTCATTTATAACACACCTCCCCAAAATATCAGTGCCATAAAAGAACCTGCCGCAAGAAAGACTGCTAACAACACGGATTCACACACACGCAAGATTCCAGACATCATATCCCCACCGATCATATCTCTAAGTGCATTGACAAATGCCACTCCCGGAACAAGCAGCATGATATTACCGATAATGATCTTTCCATAATCCTGTGTTATTCCAACGCTTGCACAAACATATGCTAACGATGCTACAAAAAATGATAATAAAAAATTTAGGACCATTTCATTTGGTGCAAGTATCTTTAAGTATCTGGCTAATATCGTTACTAAAGCTCCACTTAGTGTCGCTATAACATCTTCTGTGATTCCCCCTCCATAAAATGAAGTCCAGGCTGCTGCGATCACGGCTGATACGATCACTTCTTCCAAAAATGTGATCATATTTCCATTTTTTATTTTCAGAACTCTTTCTCTAACTTCCTCTTCTTCCGGAAGATATTTACACATATATCTTGACAGCTGATTTAATTCATCTAATTTTTTAAAATCTGTTTTATAATATCTGATACGTTTTGTCTGTGTTATGATTTCTCCTTCTTCATCTTCGATCGTCGTTACGATACTCGATGTGATAGAAAATACATTAGCTTCTTTTGCCCCGTATGCTTTACAGATTCTTGAAATGGTATCTTCCACTCTTGAAACACCCGCACCAGATTTTAGCATCCATTCTCCGATTTCCATTGCGTATTTCAAAACCTTTTTCATCTCCATAGGAATTACCTCCTGCCATCTAGTCTACCAAAATTGACTGTATTGTAACACAAAAGAAATCCCTGTACTATGATTACACAGGGATTTCATCTAAAATTCTATTATGACATATAAAAAAAGTTTTATTTTACTATATTAAATTAATCAATCTTATGTGTCCATGCAACTGCCAGTGCTCCTGCACCGATATGGCATGCAACACTTAAAGATAGTGGATCCTGATGAAATTCCATTTCTGGGAATTCTGCCATCAATTCTTCTTTCCACTTAAGCGCTGCTTCTTTATCTTTCGTATATGCAGACTGAAGATAAGCATGTTTTGCAAAATCTCCATCTGGAAAACGTTCTTCTAATTCTTTTCTTACTGCCGCGATCATCTTTTTCTTTGCCTGTTTGACACCTCTTGTCTTGGCAAATGCATCTAACTTCTCACCATGAATCTGCAGTACTGGCTTGATTCCAAGAACTGTACCGATCGCTGCTCCAGCTGATGTAACACGTCCACCCTTCTTAAGATATTTTAATGTATCTACCATAATGAAGATTCCTGAATCTAATTTATCTGCTTCTAAGATATCTTTGATCTCTTTTGCAGATTTTCCTTCTTCTGCCAATTTCATGGCATCTGCTACAGACTGTCTTTGTGTTACAGAAATTCTCTGATTATCCACAACCTGTACTTTTCCATCATAATCATCGGCTAACATCGCTGCTGTTGCACAGGAACTGCTTAATCCGCTGGACATCGCAATGTGTACGATCTCATCATGATCTTCTAATAATTTCTCCCACAGATCCAACACATCTCCTGGTGCTGGCTGAGATGTCTTGATATCTGCATCCTCATCTAACTTCTGATAAAATTCTTCCTGTGTTAATGTGATATCTTCAAAATATAATTCATCATTAATATAAAATGGCATTGGAATCACTGAGATTCCAAGTTCTTTCCCTTCTTTCTGGGTAATTCCGCTGTTACTATCTGTTACGATCGCAATCCTGCTCATTTTTCTAATCCCTTTCTACTTATACATAATAACATTTATAAATACCGTACTTTTCGGTCTATCTGCTTTTTGCCTTTACCTCACATCATAACAGAGGTCTATAGGTATCGTCAAAGGTTTTTGCCTTATATTTTCAAAAAATACATGACTATTTTCTAATTTCCTGCAGAAATCTTGCAATCGGAAATCCTACAACATTGTAGTAATCTCCTTCAATCCCTTTGATGAAGACCGCTGCTTTTCCCTGAATCCCATATGATCCAGCTTTATCCATTGGCTCTCCCGTCTCAATGTAACGCTCTATCTCATCTTCACTGATCTCATAAAATGTTACCTTTGTTTCTTCATAAAATGTTTTTGCTTCCCCATCTTCGATCAGGCAAACACCTGTATACACTTCATGTGTCTGTCCGCTTAACATCATTAATGTTCTTTTAGCATCGGCTTCATCTGCCGGCTTTCCAAGAACCTGTCCATGATAAGCTACAACTGTATCAGCCCCAATGACCATACTCTGTTTATCTGATCGTTCATAAATATCTCTTGCTTTAATAGATGCCAATTCCATAACCACTTCATGTGGTGCTGTTTTTGCCGTAATCTCCTCGGCATCACTCGGCATAATATCAAAGTCTAAATCTGCAAGTTCTAAGATTTCTTTTCTTCTTGGTGATGCAGATGCTAATATAATATGTTTCAAACTTGTATATCTCCTTTGTTGTTTCTTGTATAGAAACGTTATCTCCATATAGAAAAACAGCTTTTCATACACTTTCGCATACAAAAAGCTGTTTGATGATTCTTAATTAGTCTTCAATCTTCTCTTCTAATTTCAGATTGATTCTTCCCATCTTGTCGATCTCTAATACCTTGACAGCTACTTTGTCTCCGATATTAACGACATCTTCTACTTTCTCTACTCTTTCGTTAGAAAGTTTAGAAATATGGATCATTCCATCTTTGTTTGGAGAAAGCTGTACAAATGCACCGAAGTTCATGATTCTTACAACTTCACCTTCGTAGATATCTCCAACATTTAATGGTTCTACGATAGATTTGATGATGCTGATCGCTTTGTCGATCATTGCCTGATCTTCACTTAAGATATCGATACGTCCACTTTCGTCAATATCAATCTTAACACCAGTTTCATCAATGATTCCATTGATTGTTTTACCCTGTTTACCAATAACTTCTGAAATCTTTTCAGGATCGATCTTGTACTGGGAAATCTTTGGAGCATATTCTCCAACGTGGTCTCTTGCAGCTGGGATCACTGGGTTCATTACATCGTGAAGGATATGTGTTCTTGCTTCTTTTGTTCTTGCGATCGCTTCACGGATGATCTGTTCTGTTAATCCATGAATCTTAATATCCATCTGGATCGCTGTGATACCTTTGTCTGTACCAGCTACTTTAAAGTCCATATCTCCGAAGAAGTCTTCTAATCCCTGAATATCTGTTAAGATGATGTAATCGTCATCTCCTTCTCCTGTGACAAGTCCTACAGAAATACCTGCTACTGGAGCTTTGATCGGAACACCTGCTGACATTAATGACAGAGATGATGCACAGATACTTCCCTGAGATGTAGATCCATTAGATTCCATGATCTCAGATACTGTACGGATCGCATATGGGAATTCTTCTTCACTTGGTAATACTGGAACTAACGCACGCTCTGCTAATGCACCATGTCCGATCTCACGACGTCCTGGTCCTCTGCTTGGTCTTGTTTCTCCTACAGAATAAGAAGGGAAGTTATAGTGATGCATATAACGTTTTGTAGTTTCTGTTACATCGATTCCGTCAAGACGCTGTGCTTCAGATAATGATCCAAGTGTTGTTACTGTCATAACCTGAGTCTGTCCTCTCTGGAATAATGCAGATCCATGAACTCTTGGTAAGCAGTCAACTTCTGCATGAAGTGGACGGATCTGTTTGATCTCACGACCATCTGGACGTTTGTGATCTTTTAAGATCATCTTACGAACAGTCTTCTTCTGGAATGCGTAAACAGCTTCACCGATCTGTGCTAACCATTCTTCATTCTCAGCATATCTTTCTTCTAATTTCTCTTCGATCGCACGAATATTTGCTTCTCTTGTCTGTTTGTCATCTGTAAATACAGCTTCTTCCATTGCTTCTGGAGTGATGAAAGCTACCATATCATCATACATCTCTGGATCTACGATATGATGTTCGTAGTCATGTTTTTCTTTTCCACATTCAGCAACAATTGTGTCGATGAATTTGATGATCTCCTGGTTTACTTCGTGAGCTTTGAAGATTGCTTCTAACATCACATCTTCAGGCACTTCATTCGCACCAGCTTCGATCATGATAACTTTCTCTCTTGTAGATGCAACTGTTAATGCAAGATCAGAAACTTCTTTCTGTGCAGAAGTTGGGTTGATCACGAATTCTCCATCGATCAGTCCTACCATTGTAGATGCTGTAGGTCCGTCAAATGGAATGTCAGAGATTGCTGTTGCGATCGCAGAACCAAGCATAGCTGTAAGTTCTGGGCTGCAGTCTGGGTCTACAGACATAACTAAATTGTTTAATGCAACGTCATTTCTGTAATCTTTAGGGAACAGTGGTCTCATTGGACGGTCGATCACACGGTCTGTAAGAATTGCATTCTCAGAAGGTTTTCCTTCTCTCTTTAAGTATCCACCTGGGATCTTACCTACTGCGTATAATTTCTCTTCGTATTCTACACTTAATGGAAAGAAATCAATTCCATCTCTAGGTTTTTCAGATGCTGTTGCTGTAGATAATACAACAGTATCGCCATAGTGCATAAATGCTGCACCATTTGCCTGTGCTGCAACACGTCCGACTTCAACCATTAGTGTACGTCCTGCAAGTTCCATGCTAAACTGTTTTGTCATAGTTCGTCTCCTTTATATTCTTTTGTCTTAAGGCGCCGAAACAACTGAAAAACCGACTACTAACCTGCTAATCTTCGTGATTTTATTCACTTATTAGCTGTAATAAGCTTTTCAGCAGTCTCGGAAAACGCCTCAGTAACTTAGTTAGTATATCATGGTTTCTTAAAAAAAACCAGACGCAATTTGTCAAAAATCTTCCACACCACATATCCAACTGCGGCTCCTATGGTATTCGTCATCACATCATCGATCTGTGCATATCCTCTGCCAGTCATATGTTGCATTACTTCAAGCATACAACTGATCATGCATGCACTTCCTACACACATCCAGATTTTTCGAATCCTCTTAAATGCAATTGGAAGTAATATACCATATGGGATAAACATGATGATATTTTCCACAAAATACGCATGAGCGATCATTGAATTCCCCCATGTTTCAAATAATTTTAAACTTACATCCGTTCTTGTTCCTGATTCTCTTGAGAAAAATCCTACATTAATAAATACGATCGCATAGATCAGGATCAGTGTCCAGACATATTTCTTTCTATGAAAATGTTTCCCTTGTGGAAAGATCATGTCAAACATCTTTAACAGCATCAAAAATACCATTCCGATACTGCATGCGACAATCAGATATCTTAATGGCTCCATCATATCCTCTTTTATAAAAAATGAAAGATATTTTATTTTTTGTAACAACTTATCTGCCTCCTCTCTTTTGCTTTCTTTTCCCTATTCATAATTTACGCTATCATATTTCTTTAAAGAATAAACGAATATGGTGTGAGTGGTTATTTATATGGTGCGAAATGTAAAAGAGGATGCCGTTTCTTTCGACATCCTCTTGGTTTAACTAACAACTTCTTAATGTTCTTACTTCTGGTTCAGCAACTTTTTTATCTTCTGATACCCATAAATCTTTGTAATTTAATTTTAAAAGTCCTGTAATCATTAAGCTTAATACTAAGATCATTGCGACTGTTCCTAAAAAATGAATCATCATATTCTCCTTTTTTATTTTTTGTATTCTGTATTATGTATTTTCTGTGTATATTTTATCAAATTATTTCTACTCGTTCAATCTATTATGATATTTTCTAGGAAATGACGATACTATATATATGACTTTCTTGAGATAACCAGCAATCTTCTCAAGAACTATTATTGATCACAGAAGGATTTTGTGCAATTTGTAGTACCAATTTTTGTAGTAAGAATATAGGATTATGATAATGACTATACCGAACTCTTACGATCATTCGTTATAATCCAAATTTTTCTATGATATTTTTCTCCGTACTGAGCTGTAATCAATGCGCCACTTCCTTTTCCTGCACTTGTGATAATGATTTCATCTGAAAAAGCCGCTATGTATAGTGGTTCAGTTGTCAAGACAAAAATCTAAGACTTTCATAATGAACTGATAG
>OFMN01000578.1_pt1 | contig 31899 bp, 23 predicted proteins | sample 1541791 | NCBI WGS metagenome assembly OFMN01 (sample SAMN04209248, study PRJEB22552) | human gut metagenome | biome: gut; material: feces | host: Homo sapiens | place: USA: Oklahoma
AGATCTCCAGAGCGTTCATCACGCCGCGGGCAGACTCCAGAGCGGCGATGATGAGGACTTCGCCCTCAGGACGGCCGTAGGTCTTCTCGTCCTCGGCAATGGCCTGGGCCACGCGGTGCACATCCTCAGCGTGCTCGGTCTTGGGGATGCGGATGGAATCGCAGCCGCCAGCCACGCAGGCACGGATGTCTTCCCGCCAGTAGGGAGTGTCCAGGCCGTTGATACGGACCACGCGCTCAGCACCGCGGTAATCCACGGTCTTCAGAGCGTGATACAGGCTGAAACGGGCAACATCTTTCTGGTTTTCGGCCACAGCGTCCTCCAGATCCAGCATCAGGGAGTCGGCCTTATAGATGTAAGGATCCTTGATGAGGCCGGGTTTCTGCGCATTGAGGAACATCATCGTGCGGCGCAGGCGCTTCTTGTTGGGATTGTTCATCGAATGGCACCTCCCCAGGGCAGATTCTCATACTGATCGACGGAGCGGAAGACCGCACCCTCAATGCGGGCTTTCAGGGTGCAGTCCAGCGCGCCCTTGTCCACAATGGTGATGCGGACGTTATCAATGTCCAGGTTCTTCAGCGTCTCCAGTGCGACCTTGCGCAGCTGGTTGCCGTACTGGTTGATGACAGAGCTCTCGAGGGAGAAATCAACTTTGCCCTCGCCCGGCTCCACCGTCACCATGCAATCGCTGGATTCCAGAGTGCCAGCAGTTGCTGCTTTCTTGATCTCCATGCTTTTTCCTCCTTGGTGGGTGTTCCCTTCTAATATACCGTTCTTGCGGCCCAGTGGCCGCCCTTGATGGTTCTATGATAGCCTTACAACCTTACAGAAATCATAGCCGCAGCCTTAATATTCGTTAAGAAACAGCAAAAATTTCGCTTGAACACAAGAAATATTCCATTTTCTCATGTCTGGTTTCCGTCCGCGTTTCCGCTCCGCTGTCCGCTCCCACAAAAACATCGCTTACAAAGCGGGGAAATCCGCTTTTCCTGCTTCTATTATGCGCCCAAAACCTCGTTTTGTGAAATCGCGTCTTTCAATCTCCATCCATTTCGGAAAAGAATGGATAAAGATGGCAGGCAGCGGTATCACGCAGCAAAGAGCCGGGGCCCCGCGGCTCCAGCTCTCCGCATTGGTTCTGGTGAATGCTTTTGTGCAGGACTCAGTGCAGCGGCACAACGCCCAGGAACACAGCGACGATCAGCATCACGACGGACACGCCCCAGTAAATGGGGATACTGAACTTCATGTGATCTTTCAACTCCACATCGGTCAGGCCAGTTGCCAGATAGGTAGCAGGGACCAGCGGGCTGACCATCAGGGCCAGATTCTTGCCAACGATCATGGCGCAAGCCGTGCTCAGGGGGTCGATGCCATAGGTGCTGCCCACCTCAATGACCAGCGGCATGATGCCGTAGAAGTAGGCATCGGTGCCAATGCACAGGCCCAGAGGCAGAGCCAGAATGCCAAAGATGATGTGCAGGTACTGGCCCATAAAGCTGGGAACAAACGAGATGATGACATTTGCCATCTCGGTCAGCATTCCGGTGCCGTCAAAGACGCCAACCATCGCGCCTGCGCTGAACAGAGTGGCAGAAATAATGAGGGCTGCTGGTGCGTGCTTCTTGATCAGCTTGTCCTGCAGCTTCAGGTCCGGGTAGTTGACGGCCAGACCGATGGACAGCGCAACCAGGAAAGCAACATAACTGGTAACCACACCTGTGGACAGGACCGCCAGCAGGGCAACCGTCAGGACCAGGTTGAAGATCAGCAGCTTCGGGCGGCGGAGCGCCTCTTCCTCCTGCTGTGCTTTTTCGTCCACCGTGATCTCCTCGCCCTTGCCCTGGCCTGCACCATGCTTGATGGCAAACATGCCCAGCAGAACAGCTACCGCAATATTGGCGATCAGGCCCAGGATCTGGACGGGGATCATGATATGCCACAGATCGTTGGCATCCATGGAGAGGACCGTTGCCGCACGGGCCACCGGGCCGCCCCAGGGCAGCAGGTTCATCACGCCCATGCAGGCACCCGTCAGGCAGAGCAGAATGCGGGTGTCAATCTTCATCTTCTTGTACACGGGGTACAGGGCGGGAATGGTGATGAGCACCGTGGTGGCGGTGGTGCCGTCCAGGTGGGCAATGGTGGCGATGAGGGCCGTTGCCACCGTGACCGCGATGACGTTGTTGCCCGCCAGCTTGACCAGCTTTTGCACAATGACATCAAACATGCCCGTGTCGCTCATGACACCAAAATAGATGACCGAGAAAATGAACAGAATGCCGTTGCTTGTGGTGGTCTTGATGCCGTCCTTGATGAAATCGGCGATCTCAATGGGGCCAAAGCCCAGCAGCAGCGCTGCAATAGCGGGGATCAATGTCAGCACCACGATGGGCGACATCTTCCCTTTCAGCAGCAGAAAAACAATTGCAACGATCATTGCAAAGCCAATAAGTGCTACCATAATTTTACGTTCTCCTCTTCAAAACTCATGTACTTCCTATCAATCTGACAGCCGCTTTTCCGTTGTCCCCTCCCTTGCGCTCCATTTTTATCACTCAGGGGCATTGTATCCCCAAAAGTACATTTTATCGGTCTTGCACCGTCGTTCTCGTCGTTTGTGATGGTTTTATCATACACCATGGAAAACCATTTGTTAAATTGTTTATTTTGATGCTTTTTGATTCAAAAAAAGAATGGTTTCATTCCGGTTTCGACTTTCTTTCCATTCCATTTACTTCTCAAATTTATTTTATCGTCCTAAAAAGGCGCAAAAAAATCCCCCTCGGCAGCTTTGCCAAGGGGGATTTTCCAGATCAAAAAGATTGTATTCAATTCTTATTATGCATGATTGAAACCCTTGCCGAACACTTCGGTGGTACTCAGCATGGAGATGAACGCATTGAGGTTTTCCTTATGGATAAACTCCTGCAGCTGGCCGGCCTCCCGGTTGGTGAGGGTGGTGTAGATCATATAATGGGGCTTATCGGTGTAGGCACCAAAGCAGGGAGTGTAGGTAGCGCCGCGCACCAGCTTGCGCATGACGAAATTACAGATGGGATCTTTGTCGTCACAGATGATGAGGATGGCCTTGCACATCTTGATCCGCTCCAGCACGGCGTCGATGACCAGCGATTTCACGGTCAGACCCACGAACGAATACAGTGCCGTGTACAGGTTAAAGACGAAGCAGGCCGCCACCACCATGAACAGGTCGGTGAGGAAAAGGGCTACGGCGATGCTGTGGATGTGGGTGTATTTTTCCACGATGAGGGCAATGACGTCCGTGCCGCCCGAGGAAGCACCTACATTGAAGAGCAGGGCCGAGGCAATGGCCGGCAGAGCGATGGCGAACAGCAGGTCCAGCATGGGCTGGTTGGAGAGGGAGCCGTGCATGGGGAAGAACTTTTCCTGGAACATCAGCTCCGCCGACATGACCACCGAGGCATAGCCTGTGGTCATGGCAAATTTTTTGCCCAGGAAGATGAGGCCCACCACCAGCAGGATCATGTTGGCCCAGGACGAGAACGCCGAGGCCGAGAGGGGGGTCAGCTTTGCCACCAGAGCTGCCGCACCGGTCACACCGCCAAAGACGAAGTTATTGGGGAATTTGAAGAAATACACACCAACGCTCATGATGGTGATGCTCAGGGTGATGATCGCGTACTGGCTGACGTACGCCATGATCTTTTCCCGCTTATTGTGTTCCATACCGTTTTTCCTTTCAGCGCCCCGGCGGGGCGTTCTCCTCGTTTCACCGTTTTTTGCAGGGTGTTTTGCCGCACACCCCATTTCACCTTGGCTATTGTAGCACGCCGCCCCCCGCCGCGCAACAAAAGAAGTGATTTTTCTGCAAAACGAAACTTTTTACGCCAAAAGCACCCGCTCCGTTTTCCACAGGGCGGGTGCTTTGCGGTTGAAAGTTTGTTTTTGAAAATCAGCAGTTCTTACAGCTTCTTGCCCGTGAGCATCTCATAGGCTTCCTCATACTTGGCAATGGTCTTGTCAATGATGTCCTGCGGCAGGTTGAAATCGCTGTCGGGGTTGGCCTTGAGCCAGTTGCGGACAAACTGCTTGTCGAACGAGGGCTGTCCGTGGCCTGCCTCGTAGCCCTCCAGCGGCCAGAAGCGAGAGGAATCCGGGGTGAGCATCTCGTCGCCCAGGATCACATTGCCCTCTTCATCCAGGCCGAACTCAAACTTAGTGTCGGCAATGATGATGCCGCGGCTCAGGGCATACTCAGCGCACTTCTTGTACAGGGCAATGGTGTTGTCCCGCAGCTTGGTGGCGTACTCCTCGCCCTTGCCGGGGAAGAGCTTTTCCAGCACGGTGATGCTCTGCTCAAAGGTGATGTTCTCATCGTGGTCGCCCAGCTCTGCCTTGGTGGAGGGGGTGTAGATGGGCTCCGGCAGCTTCTGGGACTCTTTCAGGCCCTCGGGCAGCTTGATGCCGCAGGCAGTGCCGTTCTCCTGGTAGCTGGCCCAGCCGCTGCCGGTGATGTAGCCGCGCACGATGCACTCGATGGGCAGCATGGTCAGCTTGCGGCACATGGTGCACTTGCCCTCAAACTCGGGCTGCTGGAAATACTCCGGCATGTCCTTATTGTCCACGCTGATGAGGTGGTTGGGCACCACATCACGAGTGTAATCAAACCAGAACTTGCTCATCTGGGTGAGCACTTTGCCCTTGTTGGTGATCTTATTTTTCAGGATGTAATCAAACGCAGAGATGCGGTCCGTGGCAACCATGATGAGGCTGTCGCCATTGTCGTAAATTTCGCGGACTTTGCCTTCCTTGATGGGCTTAAACTCTGTCATAGCAAAACACTCCTATTTCTTGTGTAAACCTCTCCGTCGCTTCGCGCCAGCTCTCCTGTCCGGAGAGCCTTTGGCAAAGAGAGAAAGCCTTACGGTACGCCAGGGTCACCCCGGTCAGGGGAGGTGTCACCGCAGGTGACAGAGGGGTTTTGTTTTCAGCTTCCATCAATATCTTATCACAGAACCTGTCCGTTTGGAAGAAACAGAATCCAAGGAAAATGCCCTCATTTTTCGGTTTTCTTCGTGAAAATTGCTAAAAATCAGCCTCGTTTTTCGTCGTATCGACGACAAAAGTCGTACTTTCCCCCGGTTTTCCCGGCCAGCAGTGCCAAAACCGCGGGCCGATTTTTGTACAAAGCGTGACTGGACACGCCGCCGGGAGATGGGGTATAGTGGTAGCAGAAGAATTTTTCACAAACAGGAGGGTATTTTTATGGGCAGATTTCCAAAGGATTTCTTATGGGGCGGTGCCACCGCCGCCAACCAGTGCGAGGGCGCATACAACGAGGGCGGGCGGGGCCTGTCCAGCGTGGATGTGATACCGTTCGGCCCTGACCGCTTCCCCGTGGCCATGGGCAAGCTGAAGATGCTGGACTGTGACGCCGGGCACTTTTACCCCTCCCATGAGGCCATCGACATGTACCACCATTATAAAGAGGACATCGCCCTCTTTGCGGAGATGGGCTTCAAATGCTACCGGCTCTCCATCGCCTGGACCCGCATCCTGCCCCACGGCGACGATGCCGAGCCCAACGAGGAGGGGCTGAAATTTTACGAGAGCCTTTTTGACGAGTGTCACAAATACGGCATCGAGCCGCTGGTCACTCTCTGCCACTTCGACACCCCCATTGCACTCATCCAAAAATACGGCGGCTGGAAAGACCGCCGGATGGTGGACGCCTACACCCACTACTGCGAGGTTCTGTTCCGCCGCTTTGCGGGCAAGGTGAAATACTGGCTGACGTTCAATGAGATCAACATGCTGCTCCACATGCCCTTTATGGGGGCCGGCCTGCTGTTTGAGCCGGGTGAAAACGTGCTGCAGACCAAATATCAGGCCGCCCACCATGAGCTGGTGGCCAGCGCCAAAGCCGTCCAGCTGGCCCACAGGCTGATGCCCGGGGCCATGGTGGGCTGTATGCTGGCGGCAGGCCAGTATTACCCCCGCACCTGTGCCCCCGCCGATGTGCAGGCCGCGGCCGACGCTGACCGGGACAATTATTTCTTCATTGATGTCCAGTCCCGGGGCGAATACCCGGTCTGGGCCAAAAAGAAGATGGAGCGGGCCGGCATCCAGCTCCGGATGGAGCCGGGCGACGAGGCCCTGCTGAAAGAGGGCGTGGTGGACTTCATCTCGTTCAGCTACTATTCCAGCCGCTGCATCACGGTGGACAAGACCCTGCTGGACGATGCCGACGGCAACGCCGTGACCGGGGCTGCCCGCAACCCCTACCTCAAGGCCAGCGAGTGGGGCTGGGCCATCGACCCGGTGGGCCTGCGCGTCACCATGAACAGCCTGTACGACCGCTACCAGAAGCCGCTCTTTGTGGTGGAGAACGGCCTGGGTGCCGTGGACACCGTGGAACCGGACGGCTCCATCCACGACAGCTACCGCATCGACTACCTGCGGGCCCACATTGAGCAGATGGAAAAAGCCATCCATGAGGACGGCCTGCCCCTGATGGGCTACACCACCTGGGGCCCCATCGACCTGGTCTCCGCCTCCACCGGTGAGATGAAAAAGCGCTACGGCTTCATCTATGTGGATAAGGACAACGACGGCAGCGGCACCCTCAAGCGGAGCCGGAAAGACAGCTTTTACTGGTACAAAAAGGTCATCGCGTCGGACGGCGAGGACCTGGCCTGAGCGCGGTTTTGCAAACCAAATAAAATTCACATTTTGTTGATTGACGCCGCCCATAAAAACGTGTATGATGAGACAATGTGTGGCAAACCAATTTTTGAACGCGTTGGGAACATCGTTGGTTTGCCTATCGCAACGATGTCGTTTCGTGACACGATATTTTTAGAATTGCGATCAAATCATTGTAATATAAGGAGCAGTTGTATGCGTCCCCTCATCATAGCACACCGCGGTGCCTCCAACCTGGCACCGGAAAACACACTGGCGTCGTTCCGGCTGGCCAAGGAGCTGGGTGCCGACGGCTTCGAGTGCGATGTCCAGCTCACCAAGGACCACAAGCTGGTCATTGCCCACGATTTCTTCACCGATGCGCACACCGGCGTCAAGGGCGATATCTACGATATGACCTTTGACGAGCTGCGCCAGCTGGACTTTGGCAAGTGGAAGAGCCCCGAGTACGAGGGCGAGAAGATCCCCACCATCGAGGAAGTGCTGGACATCGGCAAAGACATGAAGATGATGCACATTGAGCTCAAGCCCTATCTGGACCGGGATGCCGATTTCCCGGAGCGGGTCATCGACGCGGTGGTCAACGCGCACATGGAGGATAAAGTCATCCTCACCTCGTTCCAGTACGGCCTGCTGGGCCGCATCAAGGAGATCCGGCCCGAGATCCGCACCGCCGCCCTGTTTCTGAACACGGAGTCCTCCCTCTGCCCGCCCACAGCCCTGTGGGAAGATCTGGGCCTGACCAACGGCGACCCGCTGCTGGAAGAGCTCTCCGGCCCGCAGGGGCTGGAAAAGGCTGTCTCCATCGTGGAGAACCCAGACTCGGTGGACGAGGAGAACGGCCTGCTGGTGCGCTATCTCAATGACCGCCTGACCGCCCTCTCCTCCAACTACCCGGGCAAAAATCTGGTGGAGATCTTACAGCAGTACTATTACCAGACCGATATGCTCAAGTATGTCTCCCAGTTTGATTTCCCGCTGGACTATGTCGGCCCGGAGTACCACGTCTGCTTCCGGGACACCACCCTGCTCCAGCGCGCGGTGGAGATGGGCTACCATGTGGCCCCCTGGCCCGTGGGCGACGAGAGCCGCCGGGACCTGCGCAGTGTCCTCAAGCAGAACCCGGAGATCATCGTGACCAACAAACCCGAGATCGTCATAGCGATTTTGCAGGGCCAGAAAGCACAATAAGCTTTTCCTCTTCGCCAGGGGCTCTCCCTTTGGGAGAGCTGGCGCGCCAGCGCCTGAGAGGGCGAGCCCGGTAAAATAAAATCTGTATGCGCAGCGATACGCTGACTCTAGCAAATAGAGTGCGTATCGCTGTGTTTTTTCTTTTTGTTCCCATCCTTGCCCTCTCCGTCACCTGCGGTGACGCCTTGCCCCCTTCTGGCACTTTCGTGCCACCTCCCCCGGACGGGGGAGTCTTTCAAAGGGAGAGGCCTTGGCATTTCGGAAGCTTTTCTCTTGACATTTCCTTTCTCACGCCTATAATTGTACCGTATCAAACAGTTTTATTTGAAACAGTTCCGTTTCAAAACGATCCAAAGGGTGATTCTTATGTTGACCGATTTTAAAACAGTGCATCCCGGCTGCTGCCCTCCCCACGACAACCCGCCCTGGGAGCCGCCGCAGGTCATCCCGGCCCAGATCCGCCGGGTAAACAACCTCATCTTCCGCAAGATCAACGCGTTCTCCCGGGCAAACGGGCTGGAACAGGGCACGCCCATGCATGGGTGGATCGTGGAATATCTCTACTCCCATCAGAGTGAGCCGGTCTTCCAGCGGGACATCGAGCGGGATTTTTCCATTACCCGCTCCACCGTGACCAACATTCTGCAGCTGATGGAGCGCAAAGGCTACATTGAGCGCCAGAGCGTCCCCCAGGACGCCCGGCTCAAAATGTTGGTGCTGACAGCCAAAGGCCTGGAATTTCACGAAAAAACCATGCTCTCCCTCCATCAGACCGACGAATTTGTAGCTGGGCTGTTGACAGAGGAAGAAAACACCGAGCTGCTCCGACTGCTCAACAAACTCAAGAACGGGCTGAATGATTCACAAATATGAACTTTTTCCGAAACCTTTTTGAATTGCATTGACATTCAAAAAGTTCTGTATAGAATTGTTCTGTACCAAACAAAATCAACCACAGGAGGAAACTACAGATGATCAAAAAGTTAGCGTCACATCTGGGCGAGTACAAACGCTCTGCCATTGTGACGCCTCTTCTTTCCGCGCTGGAAGCGATCATGGATATCCTGCTTCCCACCATCATGGCGTTCATCATCGATCAGGGCATCGAGAAGAGCGATATGAACGCCATCCTCAAATATGGTCTGCTCACGTTCCTGGTGGCCGCTTTCGCGCTGCTGCTGGGTGTGCTGGCGGGCCGCTTTGCCGCCGATGCTTCCACGGGCTTTGCAGGCAATCTGCGCGACGCCATGTATGAGAGCATCCAGCATTACTCGTTCTCCAACATCGACAAATTCTCCACCGCCGGCCTTGTCACCCGTATGACCACCGACGTGACCAACGTGCAAAACGCGTTCCAGATGATCGAGCGGATGTGCGTGCGCGCCCCCGTGCATCTGGTGTTCGCCCTGTTCATGTCCTGCATGATCGGCGGCCCGCTGGCCCTGATCTTTGTGGTGGCGATGGTATTCCTGCTGGTGGTGCTGGCTTCCATCATGGTGCCCACGTTCAAAATTTTTGATCGCGTGTTCAAAAACTACGATAACCTGAACGCCTCCGTGCAGGAGAACGTTTCGGCCATCCGCGTGGTCAAGAGCTTTGTCCGCGAGGGCTTTGAAAACGAGAAGTACACCAAGGCCTGCGAGAGCCTGTACAACCAGTTCGTCAACGCGGAGAGCCGCCTGAGCTTCAATAACCCCGCCATGCTCACCGCCGTTTACGGTTGCAACATCGCCCTGAGCTGGTTCGGCGCCAAGTATGTCCTGCACGGTGCCATCACCACCGGCCAGCTCAACGCCCTGTTCGGCTACATCATGAACGTTCTCATGGCTCTGATGATGCTGAGCATGGCGTTCGTCATGATCGCCATGTCCGCCTCTTCCGCCAAGCGTATCGTGGAAGTGCTGGACGAGAAGACGGACCTGCCCCCGGCCAAGAACCCCGTGCAGCAGGTGGCCGACGGCTCCATTGAGTTTGAGCATGTTTCCTTTCAGTATCAGCACGGCTCCGGTCAGCCGGTGCTGAATGATATCACATTCTCCGTCAAACCCGGCGAAACGCTGGGCATCATCGGCGGCACGGGCAGTGCGAAATCCAGCCTGGTCCAGCTCATTCCTCGCCTGTACGACGCCGAGACCGGCACCGTCAAGGTCGGCGGCGTGGACGTGAAAGATTACAACCTTGATGTCCTCCGCCATGAGGTCTCCATGGTACTGCAGAAGAACGTGCTGTTCTCCGGCACCATCCTGGATAACCTGCGCTGGGGCAACGAGAACGCCAGCGAGGAAGAGTGCATCCGGGTGGCAAAGCTGGCCTGCGCCGATGAATTCATCGAGCGCTTCCCCGATCAGTACAACACCTGGATCGAGCAGGGCGGCAGCAACGTCTCCGGCGGCCAGAAGCAGCGCCTGACCATTGCCCGCGCCCTGCTGCGCAAACCCAAGGTCCTGATCCTCGATGACTCCACCAGTGCCGTGGATACCGCCACGGACGCCAAGATCCGCAAGGCGTTCCGGGAAGAGATCCCCGGCACCACCAAGATCATCATTGCACAGCGCGTCTCCTCGGTGCAGGATGCTGACCGCATCCTGGTGCTGGACAACGGCCAGATCAACGGCCTGGGCACTCATGAGGAGCTGCTGAAGACCAACGCCATTTATCAGGAAGTCTACAACAGCCAGACCCAGGGCAGCGGCGACTTCGACAAGCAGGGAGGTGAGCAGTAATGGCACAGGAAAAAGCAAAAGTGGTTCACGGCCCCGGCCCCCGCGGCGTCGGCGGCCCGCGCCCCAAAGTAGAGAACCCGGGCAAGCTGCTCAAGCGGATCATGGGTGAGGTATTCCAGCACTACCTGCCCCACTGCATCATCGTGCTGTTCTGCATCGTGGCAAGTGCCATGGCAAATGTGCAGGCCAGCCTGTTTTTGCAGACGCTGGTGGACGATTACATCGTCCCCATGACCCAGCAGGCCAACCCTGATTTTGCTCCCCTGCTGGGCGCTCTGCTCAAGGTGGGCTGCATCTATCTGGTGGGCATCATAGCCGCCTGGTGTAATTCCCGCATCATGGTCAATGTGACCCAGGGCACCCTGCGCAACCTGCGCGTCCAGCTCTTCACCCACATGGAGAGCCTGCCCATCAAGTATTTTGACCAGCACCCCCACGGCGATATCATGTCCGTTTACACCAACGATGTGGACACCCTGCGCCAGATGCTCAGCCAGAGCATCCCGCAGCTCATCTCCAGCGCCATCACCATCGTTTCCGTCTTTGTCAGCATGTGTGTGCTGGACATCCGCCTCACCGTCGTCACCATGCTGATGGTAGCCCTGATGCTCTTCACCACCAAGAAGATCACCTCCCAGAGCGGCAAATACTTCATCGCCCAGCAGCGTGACCTCGGCAAGCTGAACGGCTACATCGAGGAAATGATGGAGGGCCAGAAAGTCGTCAAGGTGTTCACCCACGAGCAGAAAACTCTGGCCGGTTTCCGGGAGCTGAACGATAAGCTGAAAGACAGCGCCAAGCAGGCCAACAGCTACGCCAACATCATCATGCCCGTCACGGCCCAGCTGGGCAACGTGAGCTACGCCGTCTGCGCTCTGGTGGGCGCGGCCATGGCCGTGGGCAATGTGGGCGGCATGACGCTGGGCACTGTCATGGCGTTCCTGGCCCTGAACAAGAGCTTCAACATGCCCATCAGCCAGGTGTCCATGCAGGCCAACAGCATCATCATGGCACTGGCCGGTGCCGAGCGTATCTTCAAGATGATGGATGCGCCCAGCGAGGCCGATGAGGGTTATGTCACCCTCGTCAACGCCAAGTACGACCGGGACGACAACCTCGTGGAGACCAAGGAGCGGACGGGCCTCTGGGCCTGGAAGCACCCCCACCACGACGGCACCACCACCTACCACAAGCTGGCCGGTGACATCACCTTTACGGGTGTTGATTTCGGCTATGTGCCCGAGAAGACCGTCCTGCACGACATCAACCTGTATGGCCGCCCGGGCCAGAAGATCGCCTTTGTCGGCTCCACCGGTGCCGGCAAGACCACCATCACCAACCTCATCAACCGCTTCTACGATATCTCGGACGGCAAGATCCGCTACGACGGCATCAACATCCAGAAGATCCGGAAGAGCGACCTGCGCCGCTCTCTGGGCATCGTGCTGCAGGATACCCACCTGTTTACCGGCACGGTCATGGAGAACATCCGCTATGGCCGTCTGGACGCCTCGGATGAGGAGTGCATCGCGGCCGCCAAGCTGGCCAACGCCGATGGCTTCATCCGGCGCCTGCCGGATGGTTACAACACCATGCTGACCGGCGACGGTGCCAACCTGTCTCAGGGCCAGCGCCAGCTGCTGGCCATTGCCCGTGCCGCGGTCGCTGACCCGCCGGTGCTGATCCTGGACGAGGCAACCTCCTCCATTGATACCCGCACCGAGGCGCTGGTCCAGCGCGGCATGGACGGCCTGATGTACGGCCGCACCAGCTTCGTCATCGCCCACCGCCTGTCCACGGTCCGCAATGCAGACTGCATCGTGGTCCTGGAGCAGGGCCGCATCATTGAGCGCGGCAGCCATGATGAGCTGATTGCCAAGAAAGGCAAGTACTATCAGCTCTACACCGGCAACCTGGCCGAGAATTGATCAGACCTGAAAAGGGGCTGTTGCAAAAAACGCAACAGCCCCTTTTTATCATTTGCTTTTTCTATTCTGTCCGAAATTATTTCCACAGGAAGTTCTCTGCTGCATTTGCAAAGGTCAGCTGCCAGCACTCCCAGTCATGGGCGGCGGGCACCTGCAGATAGGTATAGTCCAGACCCAGTTCGCTCAGATTTTTGCCAAAGGTCTTAACAGGCTCCTGGCCAAAGTCCCAGTTTCCGGCAGCAAGCATGATCTTCGGCTTCACCGTCAGAGAAGACAGATGCTCGCGCACGCCCGGATCGGTAATGCCCGCTACGCCGCCAAAAGAACCATCCACATTCGCGTAGCTCCAGACGCCATAGTAGCCAAACAGCTCTGTATGGTGCATCAGCATATTACTGGTGGTAGAGCCGCCCATGGACAAACCTGCATAAGCACGGCCTTCTGCCGTGGTGCTGACATGATAGTGGCTCTCCACATAGGGCATGATATAATGGATCTGATCTGTCTCGATGTCAGAGTACTTCCAATTGGGTCCGGAGTGGCCTGCCCCCTGACCATACTGCTGGTTGTTCATTGTGACAACGATAAACGGCTCTGTCTTTCCCTCCGCGATCAGGTTGTCCAAAATATTGGGCACGTCGCCCTCATTCATCCAGCGCAGCTCGTCACCATAGATATCACCGGACGTACCATGAGACAGATACAGCACTTTATAAGGCTCTGTGCGGTTCGCATCATAATCCGCTGGCAGATACACGGCCAGACCATGCTCCGTGCCGTCTGCCCCGATGTAAGAAACGGTCTGTACCGTTCCGCGCTTGCCTGCATCCGCCTGCGGCAGTTCCACCGAGCGGTCTGCCCACTCACTGGTGCCCTGCTTGGCCGCATCATACGGGACATAGACCATACTGGACAGACTGCGGATCCCCGTTGCCGAGTTGATCATCGTCGGATTGATGGGATCGTCCAGCCGCGCGATCTGATCGCCATTCGCTGCAGTCACACGGAAGTTATAGACGAACGCGCCGCTTGACAGCGGCATCTGTACTCCCCAGCGGCCATCCGCAAATTTTTCCAATTCCACATAGTAAGTGGTATCACCGTTGCCGCCGGCGGGAGCCAGACCTGCTGCATACTGATATGGAGTGGAGGCCAGAGAAGCGTCAATGCTGCCTGCCGTACCACTGGCCGGGTCGAACAGCATAAAGCAATCACTGTACAGCTCCACCTTGGTCAGCGGGTTTTCCGTCGTATTGATCGTCAGACCAGCGTTGGAAGTATAGCTCTTCTGCTCTTTGTAAATAAAAGTGACGGTATAACCAGTGGGCGAGTTCTCGTCTTTCTCGACGGTAACGCCTGGGTTGTACTTGGCATAGACGCTCTTATTGAACAGTTTGATTCTGGTATTTTCTGCCCAATTCGCAATGGAAGCTGCCGAGATGCAGTTTTCTTCCTCTGCTGGTGCCGCTGCCATCGCGGCAGTCGTTCCGCTCAATGCCATAGACAGCACCAGAGCGGAAGCAATAGTCGTTTTCACAACACGGTTCATCGTTCTTCTCCTTTTCAAATCCAGTTTCAATTTCCGCGATGATTGATCGTGTAACAGTATCCTCCTTTCTGTTTGAAAAATGATCCTTTCAAGGGCTTTGCTCGCACCCTGAAATGATGCAAGGATTTCATGCAAGTTCTTTCTCGGCTTCTAAAAGTCCAAAGAAACAAGCTATAATGCACAATTGTATTTTTTATTGTAAGTTTTTTATGTTCACTTTTTTGTAACTCCGAAACTAATATATCACATCCCTGTTTGGCTTTCCATCGACTTTTGTGATTCAATTCTCGCAAATCGTGATGGAAGTTTCGGGTTCTTTCCTTATTTTCCACAAAAAAAGACAGACTTTCTTGTGCGAAAAGTCTGTCTTTTTCATGTTTTTCCGAAGCAGTCCGCTTCTATCTCATCTGATCTATTGGAGTCTTTTCTGCCGGAGATCCGACAACACTGTAAGCCATCGCTCCATTGGGCTGCACCGCTTTTCAGTTGATATCGTGCTTCTTGCAGAACTGCTTGCTCACCCAGTACATCCCGCCCCAGATGGCAATGGCCAGCACCAGATACCCCGGGTTGCGCAGGCTGCTCAGCAGCGATTGTCCGAACACGGCCATCATGCCAACCATGGCACCTTTGCCCAGCAGCACGGTGCGCAGATAGTGGCCCTCGTCCATGTCCGACATGCCAAAGGCAAAGTGCATGAATGAAGTGGGCGCAAAGGGCAGCAGGGCCAGCATAAACAGGGACGCCGTATCAAAGTGGTTCACCCACTGCTGCGCCCGTTCCAGCTTGCGGGAGCGGCTGGCCAGCTTCCAGAAAAACCGCTTAAACACCCGCCGCCAGAGCAGGAACATGATGGTGCCGCCTGCGGCCACCCCCATCCAGCTGTACAAAAAGCCCAGCACCCCGCCGTGAGCCGCCACATTGAGGGCCACAATGGCCACCAGCGGCAGCGGCGGGAAAAACGACTCCACCGCTGCCAGCAGGATGGGCACCAGCGGGCCCAGATCCTCAAACCCGGCCAGCAGGCCCTCCCAGAACTCCAGCTGCCCCAGCTGGTGGAACCATGTCCAGTCCATCACGCGTTCATCCTTTCCCGTCTCGCACATTCTATGCAGCTAGTATATCCAAATTCTATGACGGGGCTATGAACAGAATTTGAGCGTTTTTGCCTTTTTGCACCCGTCCTCTCCTTTTGTTACGGAAGAACGGTGGGTTTTCCTGCAAAATTTTTCTTATTTCGCGGCGTTTTTGGCGGCTTCTTCCGCCTGCTTTTCGGCCCGGGCACGCATCCGCTCGATCTGCTGGGTGCGCTGCTTGTGCCAGCGGGCCAGGCCCGCGTCGTCCGGCACCTGCACGCAGCGGGCAAAACTCCAGTGCAGGCCGTCCCGCCGGGCCAGCTTGTACCGCTGCAGGACGCCCTTGCCTGCCTCGTTGCCGCTGCCCTGGCAGCGGGGGCACTGGGCCAGCGTATACCAGCTGTTGCTGCCCTTTTTCAGCCAGATCTCGTCCGGGGTCAGATCTTCTCCGCACACCGGGCACCGCGCCACGCTGATGACGGGATCCATGCGCCAGGTAGATGGCTCCACATAGCCGCGGAAGACTTTGAAATCCCGGTAATCGCCGGGGGGCGGGCAGAGGCTCTGGTGCAGGGCCTCGTCCTCGGTGGGGTAGGCCGCCAGCCCGGCCCGCAGGTCCAGCTTGCGGCAGACATCGGCGGTGTAGAGCGTGTCGGACAGGGCATCGTGGAACGGGCGATCCATCGGAATGCCCATCCGGGTGACGACACTCTCCAGCGTCATCCCCTCGCCCTCCTTGCGGGGGTGCTCCCGCAGGAAGACCTGCTGCAGATCATACCAGACGGTCGGGCGGCTCTCATCCAGATTGCACAGGAAGAGATTCTGCTTGAGCACCGGCACATCGTCCATGCCCCACTCCGCAAACTCGGCATCCGGGCCGCACCACTTCATAAAGCGGCGCAGCCCCTGCACAATGGGCTCGCCCCGGTCCAGGTCGGCCTGGGTCAGGCCCGTCACCTTGGCGATGTGGTGCTGTAATTTGCGGAAAATGCGGGGCCGGAGGTGGATGGAGAACGTATCCAGGACATTGGCGTCCTCGTCGATCTTCACCGCGCCGATCTCAATGATCTCGCCCCGGAATGTCTGCTGCACCCCGTGATAGTTGAATGGATACGGCTGATAGCCGATGTTCCACTCCAAATCGAATAAAACAAGATTGCGCTGCGGCATTGTTGTGTCGTCCCTCTCAGTCCAAAATAAACTTCTCGATGGCTTCGGCCACGCCGTCGTGGTTGTTGTCGGCGGTGGTCACATCGCTGGCCACCGCTTTCACGGCGTCCTCAGCGTTCCGCATGGCAACGCCCGTGCCGGCAAAGGCCAGCATGGAGCGGTCATTCAGGCCGTCGCCGCAGGCCATGAGATTTTCGCGGGTCAGCCCCATCTTCTCCAGCAAAGCCCCCAGGCTGACGTCCTTGGCGACGCCCAGCGGCACGGCCTCGATGAAGAACGGGCTGGAGGGGTACAGGTCGATCTGCCCCTCAAACCGCTTTTTCCCCTCGGCGCAGACTTCGTCGCGGCGGGCGGGGTCCAGCGTGATGAGCATTTTGCAGATGGGGTAATCCACATAAGCCGCCAGATCCTCCACTTTGATCATGGGCAGGTGGCAGGTAAAGCCCTCCCGGGCCGCCCACTCATCCTCCGGGCGCTCGGTGACAACGCCCTCTTTATTGTAAGTAAGAATGGCAATGTCCTGCTCCGCCGCAAAGGCGCAGAGCTTGGGCACCATGTCCGGGTCCAGCCGCTTCTGGTAAAGGGTCTCCCCCGTTTTGCAGTCGATGATGGCACCGCCATTGTAGGCCAGGATGCAGCCGCCCTTTTTGTCCAGCCCCAGATCCTTTGCCAGCGGCATGATGCCTGCCGTGGGGCGGCCGGAGGCCAGCACGATGGTCACGCCCTTTGCCACGGCGGCATCCAGCGCCGCGCGGGTGCGGGGAGTCACTTTCTTTTCGTCATTGGTCAGGGTGCCGTCCAAGTCCAGTGCCAGCACCCGGATATTCTTCTCGCTCATATCTTCCTCACTTCCGGGCAGTGTTGCCCGCCCTTTGGATGGTCGTTTTTCTCTCTTACGCTTTATTGTACAATGAAGCGCTGCCCCAGTGCAACCCTCCGGGCCGTATTTCGTTGATTTTTTTGTTCCCGGCGTATTACAAAGAGTGGTTTGTTCAGCCGTACAAACCGTGGTTTGTTATAAAAAACGCGTAGGGATAGCGTTTTCTAACTACTTTTCGTAAAAAGTTAGCACGTCTTAATTTAACTCAAAACCCTTGAAAATTTGAAAAGCCGTGCTACAATATGGCCAGAAGTGGTCCTCCACTGCCCGGATTCGGCCTGTAGGCATCGGGTGAAAGCAGGCAAGGCAGCCGCGGGGGCTCAAGACAGGCATTCCAGATGCCGAAATAAAAATAAGTGAGGTTTACAACTATGGTTGACGTGAAGAAGATTGCTCTGTTTGTTGGTGGTGTCGTGTTTGGTTCTGCCGGTTTCAAAGTGCTGGCAAGCAAGGATGCCAAGAAAGTTTACACCCAGACCACTGCCGCCGTCCTGCGCATGAAAGACTCCACCATGGAGACTGTCAATAAGGTCCAGGAGCAGGCCGGTGATATCCTGGCCGATGCAAAGGCCATCAACGAGGCCCGCGCTGCCGAGGCTGCACAGGAAGTCATCGAGGACGCTGCCGAGACGGAAGCAAAGACCGAGGAATAATCCCGCAGCTTCTGAGCCGCCTTCGGGCGGCTCTTTTTCATGAATCTGCACTAAAAGAGGTTCTTACTGATGAAATGTACGATTTTACATGAAAGCCGGGGCCGGATGCGGGTGCATGTCCACGCTGTGCGGATGACCCTCCACCGTGCCGATGTGCTGGAAGCTTACCTGAACCATCAGGACAGCATCCACCACGCCACCGTGTATGAGCGGACAGGCGACGTGGTGCTGACCTACACCGGCAGCCGCAAGGAAGCCATTGCCCTGCTGGCCGGTTATAAATTTGATAACGCGGAGCTGGATGTGCTGGTCACCTCCAACGACAGCCGGAAGATCAACCGGGAATATCAGGATAAGATGTTCACCCTGGTGGCCGGCCACTACGCCCGCAAGCTGTTCCTGCCCGCTCCCATCGCGGCGGCCTACACCATCTGGCGCTCCATCGCGTTCGTCTGGAAAGGCATCCGCTGCCTGCTGCAGCGCAAGCTGGAGGTGGAAGTGCTGGATGCACTGAGCATCAGCGCCTCCATCCTGCGCAGCGATTTCAACACCGCCAGCTCGGTGATGTTCCTGCTGAACCTGGGCTCCCTGCTGGAAGAGTGGACCCGCAAGAAGAGCCTCGATGATCTGGCCCGCAGCATGGCCCTGAACGTGGATAAGGTCTGGGTGCGTGCCGAGGGCGGCGAGGTCCTGGTGCCCCTGACGAAAGTCCACCCGGGCGACGAGATCGTGGTCCGCTCCGGCAACATGATCCCGCTGGACGGCACCGTTCTGGAGGGCGAGGCCATGGTGAACCAGGCCGCCCTGACCGGCGAGTCCATGCCGGTGCGCAAGGCTTCCGGTGCCACCGTTTATGCCGGCACTGTGGTGGAAGAGGGCGAATGCGTCTTTACCGCCAAGGCCGAGGGCGGCGCCAACCGTTACGACAAGATCGTCTCCATGATCGAGGAGTCCGAGAAGCTGAAGTCCAGCACGGAGAACCGCGCCCTGCAGCTGGCCGACCGTCTGGTGCCCTGGTGCCTGGCCGGTACCGTGGCCACCTACGCGCTGACCCGCAACGTGACCCGCGCCATCTCCATCCTGATGGTGGACTTCTCCTGCGCCCTCAAGCTCTCCATGCCGCTGGCCGTCCTCTCCGCCATGCGCGAGTGCGGCAACTACCACATCACCGTCAAGGGCGGAAAATATCTGGAAGCCCTGGCCAAGGCCGACACCATCGTGTTTGATAAAACGGGTACCCTGACCCACGCCACCCCGCAGGTGGTGCAGGTGGTTCCGTTCTCCGGCTGTGAGGAGCGTGAGGTGCTCCAGCTGGCCGCCTGCCTGGAAGAGCACTTCCCCCACTCCATGGCCAACGCCGTGGTCCGTGCCGCCAGGGAGCGCGGCATCTCCCACGAGGAGATGCACTCCGAGGTGGAGTACATCGTGGCGCACGGCATCGCCAGCCGCGTGGGCGGTGAGCGGGTGGTCATCGGCAGCCACCACTTCGTCTTTGAGGATGAGCATTGCACCGTCCCCGCAGGCGAAATGGACAGGTTCAACGACCTTGACCCGCAGTATTCTCACCTCTACATGGCCGCTTCCGGCCAGCTGGTGGGCGTTATCTGCATCGCTGACCCGCTCCGCCCCGAGGCCGCCCATGTGCTGCGCCAGCTGCGCGAACTGGGCATCTCCAACACCGTGATGATGACCGGCGACAGCGACCGCACCGCCGCTGCCATCGCCAAACAGGTGGGCGTGAACCAGTACTTTGCCGAGGTGCTGCCCGAGGATAAGGCTTCCTTTGTCCAGAAAGCCAAGGCTGAGGGCCACACCGTCGTCATGATCGGCGACGGCATCAACGACTCCCCTGCCCTCTCCGCCGCCGACATCGGCATTGCCATCCATTCGGGCGCTGCCATTGCCCGCGAGATCGCGGACGTGACCATCAAGGCCGACAGTCTGGAAGAGCTGGTGGCCCTCAAGGCCATTGCCAACCAGCTGCAGCGCCGGGTGAGCGCAAACTATCGCTTTGTGCTGAGCTTCAACTCCACCCTCATCGTGCTGGGCGCCATGGGCATCCTGCAGCCGGCCACCAGCGCCATGCTGCACAACCTGTCCACCATTGGCATCAGCCTCAAGAGCATGACCAACCTCCTGCAGGAGGAGAGCGTGCCCCAGCTGAACGCCTGAATCTGAATTCACAAAAAATACCGCCGTGTCACACGACACAGCGGTATTTTTTATTGCTTGCGAATTTATTCCAGGCCGATCTGCCGGGCGTACTCTTCCAGCAGTTCCCGCTCCAGGAACGGGGTCTTGACGCCCTCGCGGTCACGGTAGGTCTCGTGGCCCTTGCCGATGACGGCAATCAGGTCGCCCTCCTGGGCGTGGTCCACCGCATAGTGCAGGGCATCCAGCCGGTCCGGGATCTCGATGTACTTGGCGTCCGGGTTGCCCTTTTCCATGCCCACACGAATGTCCGCGATGATGTCTTCCACTTTCTCAAAGCGGTTGTTGTCCTCGGTGACGATGGAGAAATCCGCCATCTTGGCGCAGATCTCGCCCATGCCGTAGCGGCGCAGCTTGGAGCGGTTGCCGCCGCAGCCAAACACCACCACCAGCCGGTGGGGGTGGTAGGCCCGCAGGGTGGTGAGGAGGCTCTCGGTGGAGACTTCGTTGTGGGCGTAGTCCAGCAGGATGGTGAACCGCTTGCTGATGGGCACCAGCTCCACGCGGCCCTTGACCACGCACTTGCCCAGGCCCTCGTGGATGGCCTCATCCGGCAGGCCCAGCACCTTGCCCACGGCCAGGGCGGCCAGGGCGTTGTACACGCTGAACTCACCGGGCATGTTCACTTTCACGTCCATATCGTCCTTGCCGGAGACATGGAACTGCACGCCCAGAAAATCGTGGGTGCGGAGCAGCTGATACTCGCCTGCACGGTAATCAGCGGCCTCGCCGCGGCCATAGGTCACCAGCTGGCAGGTGTGGCCCTCCAGCAGGGCCTCGGTGTTGGCGTCGTCGATGTTGACCACGCCGATATCGCACCGCTGGAACAGCTTGCCTTTCCAGCCGCGGTATTCCTCAAAGGTCTTGTGCTCACCGGGGCCGATATGGTCCGGCGAAAGGTTGGTGAAGACGCCCACGTTGAAGTGGATGCCCGCCACACGGTCCATCATCAGGCCCTGGCTGGAGACTTCCATCAATGCCGTATCACAGCCCGCGTCCAGGAACTGGCGGAATGTCTTCTGCAGCTCATAGCTCTCGGGCGTGGTGTTGGCCGTCTCCTTGTGGTGGCCCAGGAAGTAGATGCCGTTGGTGCCGATCATGCCCACCTTGCGGCCCGCGGCTTCCAGCACGCTCTTGATCATGTGGGTGGTGGTGGTCTTGCCCTTGGTGCCCGTCACGCCGATCATGGTCATCTGGCGGGAGGGGTTGCCGAACAGATTGGCGCTCATTTTTGCCATGGCGTAGCGGCTGCTCTCCACCTTGATGACATTGACGTCCGGCATGGCCGAGAGGTCGATATCGTGCTGGATGACCAGCGTATTGACGCCCTTTGCCACGCAGTCGGCGGCAAGATCATGGCTGTCCCGCTGGGTGCCCACGATACAGACGAACAGCAGGCCGGGCGCGGCTTTGCGGCTGTCGTAGATGATATCCTCGATTTCGGTCTCCAGGGTGCCCTGCACGAGGGTAAAGGGCACATCCTCCATCAGTTGTTCCAGTTTCATAAGTAACACACTCCTCATCCCTGATTGGTGGTTTCCTGATTTGCGGCTTCTTCCGTCGGCGGAGTTTCCGCTCCGGCCGCAGGGGCGGCCTCCGGCGCTGCCGACGTCTCCGCGGAGAGCTCAGCATCCGCCGGGGGATCCGCCTCAGCGGCGTCCGGGTTTTCCACCGGCGTTTCCTCCGGTGTGGAAACTTCCGGCACGAGATAGCCCGAGGGCAGGGTAGGTTCGCCCTGCGCAAAGCGGAATTTCCGGGTGCTGGACGCGCTCAGGTGGCTCAGGTCCAGCAGACCGGTATCGGTGGCGGCGCAGCCCTTGCCGTCCTGGTTGAGCAGGACATACTGGGCCAGCTTGAGCTTGTAATCCAGCTCATTCAGCGTGCCCAGCAGGACGCTGATGCGGTCCTGATACAAAAAGGCCATTTCCTCGGTGTCCGCAAACTCCATGCGGGTGGCGTCGCCCAGCATCCCGTAGCTGTCCAGTGCGGACATCAGCGTGTTGAGCGATTCCAGCCGTTGGTCGGTCTCCGCCTCTGTTTCCGAAGAAGCCGCGCTGTCGGCACTCTCTGAAGCGGCCGCACTGCTGGCGGCGGGGGCCGCGGCAAAGTCCAGCTGTTCGCCGGGCGTGGTAGACACCGGCTCCCCGCCGTAAAGGGTGGCAAGGCCCGCTGGCTGGGCGGCATCCTTGGACAGGATCTTCAGGCTGGCCGAGAGGGTCAGCCAGCCGCCCTCCACCTGCATGGCGTAGGTGGGCCGGGCTTCTGTCACCTGGACCACCACGGTGCCGGGGTACTGCCGCTCCACATGGATGAACTCCAGCATGGGGAACGCTTTTTCCAGCTCCTTGGATTTCTGGCCCGGGTCAAAGCTGAAGATGTTCTCTTCGGTGTGGACGCCCAGCGCCTGCAAGATCTGCTCGCTGGCGTAGCCGCCCACCTCGGCCACCTGCGTGCCGTCCGCCGTCTGCACCTGAATGGAGCTGATCTTGAACAGCATGGTAACCGTGAGGTAAACGCCCGCCGCAATGACGCAGAGCAGCAGGGCAAAGGCGGTCAGACGGCGGATGATCCTGCGCCGCCGGATGGCCGCGCGGGTCAGCTTCCGCTTCTTTTTGCTCTCCCGACGGCTGGGGCTGCGGAGGTTGGCCTCCGTGGGGCGCATCCGCCCGCTGGGGCCGTTTTTCGCGCCTCTGGAGGCTCCGTTCGCCGGGCGGGTGCTGCGATTCCCATTCCGGCTGCGGGCACGGTCCTGGGCGCTCCGGGAGCGGCCCGCGCCGTTCTGCCCGGCAGAGCCGGACATCTGCCTTCCCTGCCGGGGGAACTGGATGCTGTTATCTGCCCGGCGGGGCTGCTCATAGCGCACACTGCCGTTTGCAAAATCAATGGTCTGCTCCTGGTAGCCCTGCGGGCTGCCCCGGCGCTGAGAGGAGGCACGGCGGGCGTCCTGCGCCTGGTCATACACCCGGCGGCCGGAAGCGTTGGAACGGCTGCGGCGGCGGGCTGTATTTCCCTGCGCCGGGCGGCTCTGGTTCCGGTTTGGATTCTCACGCCTGCGGTTCTGTGCCATGGGCCTCCCCTCCTTTCCGTCTGATTTTATCACAAGTTGTCTCCCGGTGCAATTACGGGGTCTTGACCAGCTTGAGCAGGGCGTCTGCAATGCGGTCCAGGCTGTCGTCCACCGAGAGCTTCCGGGCGTTCTGGCCCATTTCAGCCAGCTTGCCGGGCTGGGCCAGCATGTCGGAAACGGTCTGCACCAGCTTTTCCCCGGTCAGGTCTTTTTCCTCAATGACCACGGCGGCCCCGGCTTTCTGCAGCTCGAGGGCGTTGTAATACTGGTGGTTCTCCGCCACATTGGGGCTGGGGATGAGGACTGCAGCGCGGCCCACGGCCTCCAGCTCGGCCAGCGTCAGCGCGCCGGCGCGGCTGATGACGAGATCGGCAGCCGCCAGCAGCTCCGGCATGTTGTTGATGTATTCTTTTACCACAAGGCTCTCGCCCGGGGCAAAGCCCTTTTCTTTTTCCAGATTCTGGAACAGTTCCACGCCGTACTGACCGGTGGCATGCAGGTGGAGCACCGGCTTTGCATTCTTCTGTTCCCAGGCGCAGAGGTCGGCCACCACTTCATTGACACGACGGGCACCCAGACTGCCGCCGAACGACAGGATGATCGTCCGGTCGCCCGCGCCCAGCTCGGCACGGATGGCGTCACGGTTCTTGGCCTGCACAAACACCTCCGGGCGGACCGGGTTGCCCACCACGATGGTCTTTTCCGGGGCACCCAGCTTCTCCACGGCGGCGGGCACGGCGGCGAACACGATGTCCACATCCGGGGCCAGCAGTTTGTTGGTCACGCCGGGGAACGCGTTCTGCTCATGCAGGGCGGTCTTGATGCCCTGCTTGGCGGCGCAGCGCACCACCGGGCCGGAGACATAGCCGCCGCAGCCGATGACGAGGTCCGGCTGGATCTCTTTCATCATCTTTTTCGCCGTGGGCCCCGAGAGGGCCAGGTTCCACAGGGTGATGATGTTCCGCCGGATGTTGTTGAGCGAGAGTTTGCGCTGGAAACCCGTGATCTCAATGTGATGGAACGGGTAGCCCGCCTGGGTGACCAGGCGGTACTCCATGCCCTCTTTCCGGCCTGCAAAATGGATCTCAGCGGTGGGGTCGGCTTTTTTCAGGGCACCCGCAATGGCCAGCGCCGGGTTGATATGGCCGGCCGTGCCGCCGGCAGCGATCAGAACTTTCATACAATTTCCCTCCTGATAGGCCCATTACCGTTCCGGCTGGGCATTGCGTGCCGTATTCAGCACGATGGTTTTGGCTTTCCGCTGCTCTTCCCGCAAATGATGCAGGTTTTCCCGCTCCAGGCGGGCGCGCTCGCCGTTGCGGCCGATGTTGACCATAACGCCCATCTCGGCCAGCAGCAGGATCAGGCTCGTACCGCCCGAAGAGAAGAACGGCAGCGAAATGCCGGTATTTGGCAGGGTGTTAGTGACGACCGCGATGTTGCAGAACACCTGCCACGCGATCTGCGCCATGATGCCGATGCCCACTAAGGTGCAGTAGCGGTTCTCGGCGTGGAACGCCAGCCAGAACCCCTCCACCAGAAACAGCACAAACAGCAGGATGACCAGCACGGCCCCCACAAAGCCCAGCTCCTCACAGACCACGGAGAAGATGAAGTCGTTGTTGCTCTCGGGCAGCCAGAGCTGTTTTTCAATGCTGTTGCCAAGGCCGAGGCCGGTCACGCCGCCGGAACCGATGGCGTACAGGCTCTGCAGGGTCTGGTCCGTCATCTGGGAGAGGTCCTGCGTCCAGCCGTCGAGGCGGCTCTGCAGGTACGGGATGGAATCAATGTGCTGCAGCAGTGTCTCCAGCAGGAAAATGCCGGTAGCAGCCCCCGCCCAGGTGATGATGCCGCCGTTTCCGCCCAGCAGCAGGATGGTGCCCACGATGGCCGTGGTCAGCACGATGCCGGACATGTGGGGCTCCAGCACCAGCAGCGCCAGCACCAGCAGCAGGGGCAGCAGCGGAACGATGAGCTCCCGCACCAGGCGCTGGTAGAGCCAGACGCTGGGCGGCACCCGGCGGTTGGAGCCGGGGTCCAGCTTTTCCAGCCGGGGGGCCTTGGCGGCCAGATGGGCCGTGAGCAGGATCATCTCAAACTTGGCGATCTCCGATACCTGCACCGTAAAGCCGCCGAACGAGATCCAGCGGCGGCAGCCGTTGAGCGGCGTGCTGAACAGCACCAGCACCAGCAGTACCAGACAGAGCAGATACCCCGGCCAGACCAGCTTGCGCAGAAAACGGTAGTCGATATAGGAAAACAGGGCCATGGCCACAACGCCAAGCCCCAGACAGAGAACCTGGCTGCGGATAAAGTGCAGGCTGTCGCCAAAGCGGAGGTAGCCTGTGGTGTAGCTGGCGCTGAACAGCATCACCAGCCCGAAGATCACGATGATGCCCAGCGTCGCCATCCAGTTGATGAGGAGCGTTGGCCAGGGGCCGGGGTCGCGCTGTAAGATGGAAAAAGGCTCCGCCTTTTTTCTGCGGATGGTCGCCATCTGCATTCCTCCCTCTGAATCAGCTGATCTTTGCCATCTGCATCGCCAGTGCGACGCCCAGCATGGCAAAGACACAGAACGTGTAAAAAATTGAGATGGGGGCACGGCCCCGCTTTTCCAGCCAGCGGTGGAGCGGCGCGGTGCCAAAGAGCTGCTTCCGGCCTTTTGATGCCTGATAGACCAGGATCTGCAGCGCCACCATGCCGCCCTCCAGCCAATAAGGCAGGCCCAGCGGCACACTCAGACCCGGCCAGCCGATACTCAACGGCACGCAGCCCAGCGCCCCGGCCAGGAACAGGCTGCCCACACTGCCGGGCAGCAGCTTGGCAGGCGGGAAATTCCAGAGCAGGAGCGCCATCAGCGCCCCGGCCAATGCGGCAGGCAGCACCCCCAGCGGGAACCAGCCCAGAATGGTCATGGCTCCCATAAGGCCCAGCATCCCGAGGAACGCGCTCCCGCAGACCACGCCATCCGCTCCATCGGCCACCCGGGCGCTCTCGGCAAGGCCGACGAGGAGCAGCCCCCACACGATGGGGGCCAGCACGCCCAGCTCGCAGTAACCAAGGCCGGGCAGTACCAGCCCGGTGGCAAGGCAGTGGTTGGCCGCCAGCAGCACCTGCACGGCGGCAGCAGCCGCGGCCTCCAGCCCCAGCCGCACCGGGCGGCGGAGGCCCAGCGGGGCATGGCGGCGCAGGCGGGCCAGGTCATCGGCCAGGCCCACGGCCCCAAAGGCCAGCGCCCCAAACAGCGCGATGAGGAGCCGGGTGGTCCACAGGCCCTCATCCCCCAGCAGGGCAGGCTCTGCCACGCAGGCGGCCGTCCAGCCCACGCCCACCGCGGCCAGCGTGCCCACCATGAGGCAGAGGCCCCCCATGGTCGGAGTGGCCGGGGGCGGCAGGTCGTCCGGGTCGCTGTCCGGCTGCAGCTGAGAGGTCTGCGGTGCCTCGGGCTCCTGCCCGGGGCCGAACGCCCGGAGCAGCGGCACCATGAAATTCCCGAGCGCCGCCGTGAGGAAGAACCCCAGCGTTGAGGCGACGATCAAGGCAAAACGGATCATTTTTGTATTACTCCAATTGATATTTCTTTTTATTTTTGCTCATTGTAAAAGATTTCGAGCACTTTTTCCAGCGCCATGCCCCGGCTGGCCTTGACCAGCAGCGCGTCGCCGGGCTGCATCCGGGCCAGCAGCAGTTCTGCCGCCTCCCGGTAGGTATCCACATGGCGGGCCTCCACCCCGGCAGCCGCGGCAGCCTGGGCCGTGCGTTTCGCCTCCGGGCCATAGGCCACGAGGAAGTCCACGCCGTATTCCGCAGCCTGTTTGCCCACCGTCTCATGGGCTTCCGAGCTGATCTCGCCCAGCTCCAGCATATCGCCCAGCAGGGCAAAGCGGCGCTTGCAGGGGTACTCTTTGAACATGGCCAGCGCGGCTTTCATGCTGTCGGGGTTAGCGTTGTAACAGTCCTCGATGACATCCACGCCCTTGCTGTGGACCACTTTCTGGCGCATCCCGGTCTGCTGGAACTGGCTCAGTCCCGCAATAACCCGCTTGGCGTTCAGGCCCAGCCGGGTGGCGGCGGTGTAAGCCGCCAGCGCGTTGGCCACATTGTGGCGGCCCATGGCCGGGATGTGCACCTCGGTGGTGTCTTCCTCCCGGTCTTCCAGCGTAAAGGTCATGCCGTCGTCCTCCTGCCGGATGTTCAGGGCGCAGACGTCCGCGTTCTCATCCCCCAGGCTGAACCAGACCGGGTGGACATGCTCCGGCAGCTTCGCGGCCCGCAGGAACGGGTCATCCCCATTGAGCACCAGCGGGGCACCGTTGGGCAGGCCCTCGCAGATCTCCAGCTTGGCCTTGCAGATGTTCTCCTGGCTGCCCAGGTTGCCAATGTGCGACACGCCGATGCAGGTGATGATGCCCACATCCGGGCGGGCGCAGCGGCTCAACCGCTCGATCTCGCCCCGGTGGCTCATGCCCATCTCCACCACCGCGTACTCCGTCTCTTTGCCGATGCGGAACATGGTGCGGGGCAGGCCCAGCTCGTTGTTCTGGTTGCCCTCGGTCTTGATGGTATTGCCAAAGCCCGCAATGGCGGCGTAGGTCATCTGTTTGGTCGTGGTCTTGCCCACGCTGCCCGTCACGCCCACTACCTTGGGGGAAAACTGGCGGCGGTAGTTGGCACCCATTATCATCATGGCGTGGTAGCTGTCCGGGCAGAGGAAACACTTCCCCGCCGGGACATCCTTCACCGGGTGGTTGAGGACGACATATTCGGCCCCTTCTTCCAGTGCTTTGGCCGCGAAATCGTGGCCGTCAAATTTTTCACCGGGGAACGCCACAAAGATGCACCCGGGGCGCACCTCGCGGCTGTCGGTGGTCACAAGGTCGATGGCTGCCTCATCGGCAAAGCCCTCCGGGGCCAGGCCTTTTAAAAGAACGCTTGCACTGATTTTATCCATAGCTGTACTCCTCATTTATCCACAAGTAATTGTAACGATGGTACCACGCTGGACGCTGGTGCCGGGGGCCTCGCTCTGGCTCTGGACCAGACCGTTGGCATCGCCTTCCACCGTGCAGTTCAGGCCCGCTGCCGCCAGCATCTGGCAGGCAAACTCAGCACTCTTGCCGCTGACATCCGGCACCTCGGTGTGGCTGCCCTCGTAAGTGTCCGTGTACAGGTAGATGGTGGTGCCGTAGGGCACCTCGGCCCCGGCGCGGGGATACTGATAAGTGACCACGGCGGCGGTCTGGTCGGAGCTGCTCTCCATGAGCTGATGCTTGAGGCCCTTGATGTTCAGGGAGACCTGTGCGTTGCTCCACTCCTGCCCGATGAGGTTGGGCACCTTGTAGCTGGTCTGGCCGCGGTCCACGCCGTCGGTCGCAAGGCCCAAGTAGGGGGCCACCTCACTGATGATGTTGCCCACCACAGGCGCCGCCAGAATGGAGGAGTAGTCCGTCCTGGCGTTGTTGGGGTCGTCCAGCATGACGTAGACCAGAATCTCCGGATCATTCGCAGGGAGAACCGCCGCAAAGGAGGCCACTTTCTTGTAGTCGCCGTCGGCGCGGCGGTCCATGTTCAGCTGCTCGGACGTACCGGACTTGCCGCCGATGCGGTAGCCCGCCACGTAGGCGCGGCCGCCGCCGCCCTGCGTGCCGTCCGCCACTTCGTATTCCATGATCTGGCGGATGGCGTCGCTGGCGCTCTCGCTGATGACCTGACGGCGGATGTTGGAACCGATCTCCTGAATGACGTTGCCGTTCTGGTCGGTGATCTTATCCACCACATGGGGGGTGACGAGGTAGCCGCCGTTGACGGCTGCCGAAATGGCGGTGCAGACCTGCAGCGGCGTGACCGCCATGGCCTGACCGAAGGCCGAGGAAGCGAGCTGGACTTCGCCCAGCTGGCTGGCGTTGTAGTACTGCATAAAGTTGGTCTCGTTGGGCAGGTCCACGCCCGTCCGCTCGGTGAAACCGAACGCGTCAAAGTAATCGTAGAAGAGGCTGGAGCCCACCCGCTGGCCCAGCTGGATGAAATAGATGTTGCAGCTGTTCCGCAGGGCCATGGCCAGGTTCTGCACGCCATGGGCCTTTTTGCCGGCGCAGTGGTAGGTCTGCTTGGCAATGGTGTAGGCACCGGAGCAGTTCAGGGTGGTGTTGAGGGTGGCATGGCCAGAGTCCAGCCCCATGGCCGCCGTGATGACCTTGAAGACGCTTCCGGGGTAGTACAGCTCGGTGATGGTCTTGTTCTTCCACTGGATATCACGGTAATAGCCCGAGTAATCGCCTTCCGGGTCCAGGATCTTATTGCCCCGCTCATCGGTGATGTAGTTGCCATTCTCGTCTTTTTGATAGATGCCGTAGAGCTCCGGCTCCGCGTGGACCAGTTCATCCAGATAAGTCAGGTTCTGGCTGTAATCCAGCGGGTTATTGGGGTCAAAATCCGGCTTGGAGGCCATGGCCAGAATGGCACCCGTCTTGACGTTCATCACGATGGCGGCACCACGGTTCTCGACATTGTTGGCTCTGATGGCCTCGTTCAGATACCGCTCCACCACTTCCTGGATATTGACATCCAGCGAGAGAACGAGGTTGGAGCCGTCCTTGGCTTCGTAAGTGGTGGCGTTCTCGTCGGCAATGGCGTTGCCATAGGCATTGCGGAGAGTGATGGTGCGGCCATTCACACCGGCCAGCGTGGATTCATAGGATTTTTCGAGGCCATAAGTACCGTAGCCGTCGGCATCGCAGAAGCCCAGCACCGAGGCCGCAAAGGCACCATAGGGGTAATCCCGCTGGAAGCTCTTGGTGGAGGAGACAGAGATGCGGCCCTTGCGGATGCCTTTTTCGGCGTTGGCTTTTTTGTGGGCCTTGTTGTACTCCGAGACGTATTTTTCAATGGAGAGCTTGACGGCGTTGTTGACCTTGGTGGCCAGCACCTGATAGGACGAATCGTTTTGGGAGAGGGCGTCGTACACCGTCTGATACTGGGTCTTGTAGGCTTCAGAAGAAGGATCCACGCTGTCCAGCGCCGCGCCATCGCCCGAGAGCAGCCGCAGGGTGATCTGGGTGCTCACCTCATTGAGGGCAGCGGGGTCGATGGTCTTGGTCACCACCTTGGTGTCGTCGTCCGTCTGGCTGGTGAAGAGAGCGCTGCTGTAGCTGGGGTCGGCCCAGATGGTCCATACCACGCTGGTGGATGCCAGCGTGATGCCCGAGGTATCGTAGATCTCGCCGCGGGTAGCCTGAATCGTGCTGTCCAGCAGCTGCTGCTGGGCGGCGTACTGGCGGTACTGGGCACCATCCCGGATCTGGATGTCATATAGGCTGTGGATGACGATGGCCGCCGCCGCCACAACAAAAAAGACCGCCGCGCCGAAGCTGAAATGCCGCAGCGTTGCGCCAAGACGCTCGTGCGGGTCGCTGCGGCGCAGACGGTAGTAGATTTTTTTATGGTTCTTGGGGGATTCTTGCATTGCGTACTCCTGCAGAAACCGAAAAAGCGTGCACTGCCGCACGCTTTCCCGTCATTTCGTTTTATTTTGCCTGGTTGACCGCGCCAATGATGGTCATGGCACCATCGTGCAGAAAATCCGTCCACTGGTGGACTGCCGATTCTTTCCGCACCAGCACGCTGCCCGCATCCAGCCGGATGTAGGTGATCTGGCTCTGGTCGATCTTCATGAGGCCAAGGCGGCTGGCCGCTTCCTCCACACTGGTGATGTTCGTTTTGCTGTTCAGGGCACTGTTGTAGTATGTATACTGACTCTGCTCGCTCACCAGCTGCGCTTTGGCATCCTGGATCTGGTCGTTGAGCTCCACCAGCTGGGCTTCGCTCCACAGCAGGCTGACCGCAAAACCCACCATCAGCGCCACCGAGATGAGCTGGATGGCGTGCTGCATGGCAGCCTGGAACGGGGTAAGGCGCCGCTTGCCGCCTTTTTCCACCCGCAGAGGGACGTTCTTCCGCGTCTGCGGTGCTCTTCTGCGGCGCACCGCGTTCATATCATATGCTGCCTGGCCCATGGTAGGTCTCCTCCTCACTCAGATGCCGTAACGCATTCAAATTTTTTCCAGTACCCGCAGATGGGCGGAACGGCTGCGCCGGTTTTCTTCCAGCTCCCGCGTGTTCGCCTCAATGGGTTTGCGGGTGATGAGCTTCGCCTTGGCTTTGCCGCCGCAGACGCAGACCGGGAACTCCGGCGGGCAGGTGCAGGCAGTGGACCAGCGGCGGAACTTGTTCTTTACCAGCCGGTCTTCCAGCGAGTGGAATGTGATGACACACAGCCGCCCGCCCGGGGCAAGATGCTCAAAAATGGTGTCCAGCCCCTCCTCCAGAGCGTCCAGCTCATGGTTGACCGCAATGCGCAGCGCCTGGAATGTGCGCCGCGAGGGGTTTTTGTTTTTGCGCCGCTCCGCAGGCGGCATGGCACTGGCCACGATATCGGCCAGCTGAAGCGTTGTTTCAATGGGGGCCGTCTCCCGCGCCTCCACGATCTTGCCCGCGATCTGCCAGGCAAAGGGCTCCTCGCCGTAATCGCGCAGGATGCGGGCCAGCTCTTCCCGGCTCTCGGTGTTCACGAGGTCGGCGGCGGTCTCGCCCTCCTGGCTCATCCGCATGTCCAGCGGGGCGTCCGCCCGGTACGAAAAGCCCCGGGCCGCGTCGTCCAGCTGGTGGCTGGAAACGCCCAGGTCCAGCAGCGCGCCATTGATCTTCTCAATGCCCAGCTGCTCCAGAGCTTGTCCGGCATAGCGGAAGTTGATCTGCACCA